>Ga0155553_159_pt3 | contig 34427 bp, 28 predicted proteins | sample RifCSPhighO2_12_FD_107210 | JGI IMG/M metagenome (GOLD analysis project Ga0155553, IMG submission 107210) | Gammaproteobacteria bacterium RIFCSPHIGHO2_12_FULL_38_11
TATGGAAATTCATTTGGATCGCCGTATTGCAGAAAAACGCGTATTTCCTGCGATTAACATTAATCGTTCAGGTACGCGTCGTGAAGAACTAATTACGAAACCTGATGAACTCAAAAAAATGTGGATTCTTCGCAAAATATTGCACCCAATGGATGAATTGGCTGGCAGTGAATTTTTACTCGATCGTTTAAAATTAACGAAAACAAATGCTGAGTTTTTTGATAGCATGAAAGGATAGTATACCCAGCTCAGTAACAGCCACCCCCTTTAAAAAGACGTCGTCGCATTAATCGCGAACTTGATTTCCCCCTTTGAAAAAGGGGGTCGGTTTTCGGACGCAGCAAGTAACTCAATGTTCGATAAATTATCGCGTCCGTAAACCGGGGGGATTTATTTTAACCCACGCAATAAATCCCCTTGAAATTTCCACAGAATAATGTACATTCTGCACAGTCAAATTTACCATGTAGAAATGTATGAATAAATTTCCCGATACAATTGAAGAATGTCATCAGATAATGCAAGTATTGATGAATACACTTGATGATTTATCAAAGCGTTTTGAAGTTATCGAAGCAGATAATAAAAAATTAAGAATCGAAAACACAGAGCTAAAAGAACGTTTAAATAACAATTCATCAAATTCATCGTTGCGACCATCAAGCGATTTCAAAAAGAAGAAAAAGAAAAATAATCGTCAATCAAGCGGCAAAAAGAGTGGCGGGCAACCTGGCCACAAAGGTCACCACCGAGAATTATTACCGCGTGATCAAGTTAATTTTTTTCAGAATTGTGCACTACCCAAAAACTGCTTATGTGGTGGAAAAATAAAATCTTCAGGCAATTATATGCGACACCAGGTGCATGAATTCAGATGAGACAGGTCATAATCGTGATGGTAAAAACCAATGGATGTGGGGATTTATTTCAAATACGGCCGCTCATTTTTCTATTCACGCGTCACGCGGCAAAAAAGTATTGCGTGCAATAATGGGTGATTTTAAAAATATCGTTGTTTCTGATCGATATGCTGCCTATAACATCTTTGATAGCGATCAGCGACAAATGTGTTGGGCACACTTAAAGCGAGATTTTACGAAGTTATCAGAAAAAGAAAATAAAATAATCGCTCGGATAGGAAAAAATTTACTTAAAAGTGAATCTGCCATTTTTAAAATGATGAATACATCAGTCCTCTCGCTTACAATATAACACCAGGCCATTTCGACAAATCCCCCCGGTTACGTGACGCGATAGTTTATTGACTATTTAAATACATTACAGCGTCACATAACCGACCCCCTTTTTCAAAGGGGGAAATCAAGTTCGCGATTAATGCGACGACGTCTTTTTAAAGGGGGTGGCGTGTTACCCAGCTCATGCTCGGCACATAACCGTTCATGAGCGATTTTACTGTTATGAAAAATATTTTTTAACGCCGATTTCCCATGGATAAACGGTTATCCCATTTAATTTTTTAGTATAAGGATCGCGGCTTAAACAAATCGCTTCGCAATCACCAAAATCCTTCGAAAATGATTTCAGGCTTGATAAATGTCGTTCTTCAATATTGTCTGAGCTTTTTATTTCAATAAATAATATTTTTCCCCCTGGCCTTTCAACAACCAAATCAATTTCAGCATCGTCTTTTGTTTCTAAATAAGTAAAACGATAATTGCGATGTCGATAGCTTGCTAATTGTATGCATTGATTAATAATAAAATGCTCAAATGCATTGTCAAACGCATTTGTTTTTTCAGGCAATGGAATTTCAATTAGGCGCATTAGTGTTCTAACAACGCCCGTGTCAAAAAAGTAAAATTTAGGCTTTTTGCTTAAGCGTTTACGAAATGAATGTTGAAACGGCTGTAAAAAATAACCAATGAGTGTATCTTCTAAAATAGAAAAATAATCTTGCACGGTATAATCAGAGACGCCAACCTCTTTTGCGATTTTCGAAAAATTAATTTTCTTTCCGTTTGCTTGTGCTGCCACCTCTAAAAAATAGCGAAAGGGCTCTAAATCACGCACATATTTTTCTGCCCACACTTCTTCTTTCAAATATAAATTAACATAAGCTTCTAAAAAAAGTTGTTTATCATGATCACTGGTAAATTCAAAGAGTTTAGGCAGCATCCCATAATGAATGGCATGCAATAAATTAAATTTATTGCCAGCTTCTAAATAAGTGAGTGGATAAAGATGATAAAGCAATGCTCTTCCTGCTAATAAATTAGCGCCGCCATGCCTTAATTTTTTTGCGCTTGAGCCTGTTAGAATAAATTTTTTATCGGTAGTTTCGATGAGATTGTGCACTATATCTAATAGTTTTGGTAGCTTTTGAATTTCATCAATCACAATATGGGTTTGTTTTTCAGGCATTGCGTTAACGATTTCACTGAGCGTATCTGGGTTGCTTGCAAAGCGGTTTTCTGTTTTTGCCTCCAGTAGATTGATCATTATGGCTTCTTTTAACCAAGGTGTAGATCGTAGCAAGGTTGTTTTTCCAGTCCCACGCGCCCCAAAAAGAAAAAAACTTTGTTTTTCATTAAGTTGAATAAATCTGGGAAACATACTTGACGCCATTTTCTAATTGATATTTAGAAATTGTACGCCATTTTCTAAACGCGGTAAAGAAAATGGCGTTTTCAAGTAATATAACACCTATTTTTATTGATTATCTTAAATTGTTTACGTAAATTAATAAGTATTAAATCAATTACTACTTTTTAATACCATGAAAAAAATATTACCAGATTGGCATTATGCACGACCTGAATTGGCAAAAAAATACTTAGCCCTTTTTGCATTGGGGCTTGTGTCCGCTCGATGTTTATTTGCGCGTCGTAGAATGGGGAAAACAGAATTTCTAGAAAAAGATTTTATTCCTGCTGCAAAAAACGAAGGATATGCCACAGTTTATGTTAATTTGTGGAAATTAGAAGTGGATCCTGCAACAGCAATTATCACGCAATTATATAAAACTATTGCGCCAAAACGGTTTGAAAAAATTAAAGTTAAAGTGTCTGGTAAACTTCCTGGTATTGCAGAAGGTTCAATTGAAACTGAATTACATTCTCATAAAACTGTATCAGGGTTAGCCTTGATGCAGGTAATGGATGTTTTTGACAAAACAAAATTGACATTGATGTTTGTGATTGATGAAGCACAGGTGTTAGCGTATGCGGAAAATTCAAGCTTTGCGCACGCCTTGCGTGCTGAGTTAGATAGCCGCAAAGATCGTATTAAGGTTATTTTTGCAGGGAGTTCAGAAACAACGTTGAGACGCATGTTCGGCATTCCTTCTGAGCCATTCTATAATTGGGCGCCAATGGAACCTTTTGTGTTGCTTGGTAATGAATTTGTTGCTGCAATGGTGCAGCGCGTAAATAAAATTTGCAAATTTCCAATGTCTTTGGACGATGCATTAGCGGCCTTTTCAGCATTAAAATATACTCCTGAGTTTTTTCGTAGATATATTGAGTATTATTTAAATAATCCGGAGCGTGGTTCAGCTGGCATATTGCAAGAAGCAAAACAAAGTGTATTGCATGATGATCGCTTTAAAAAACAGTGGCAATCTCTTCTTGTTGCAGATCAATTTGTATTAAAAATGATTGCAGGTGGTGTTAGAGATTTACACGGAAAATCAGCTGTACAACAATTGGGAAAAGCGTTGGGAGTTGAAGACAGCGCGAATAAAAATATGGCACAAAATGCCTTGCGTCGATTAACAGAGAAAAATATTATTACTCGTATAGAACACGGCATTTACCAATTCGAAGACGAAGCATTTGAAGATTGGGTAAAACATCAGGATTAAAAACAAGGCAAGCCTGTTGCCTTGCTATTGCCTTGTTCTTTATTTCTTGCCTGGCCGATTTCCATCGTTTGGCTGTGCTTCTTCTTGCGTACCTGTTGTTGGGTCTCTATATCGTGCAAACAATCCAGTGCTGGTAACGCTTGACTGAGGATGTGTCGCTGTTGGCTCCTTTTCTGTGTAAAGTTCAATGCCTAGTCGTTCAACTTCGGCAGCATCACGCAATACACGAGTAATTTCAGGTTCTTCAAGACCAGCCAGTTCACAGCACAGCTCACATAACATAACTTGATGTTGCAATAAGTTTGTCAGATCGCCATTAGCAAGAAATTTTTCTAATAACACATCTGAAAATTCCTTGCAAAACACCTCAGGCGTTTTGTTTTTTAGATTTTTTAGTAAATCATCTTTAAATTGATCAAACGCATTTTTTTCTTCCAATGAAAAGCTTTCTGGAGACGCGTAATCAATAATAGTGATGTTTAATAAAATTTTAGTATTTTCACTTTGTATTGTTGTTAGTGTTTCAGAATAAAGTTTTTCTGTGTGTTGGTTATTTAGGCCAGAAACACAATAAGCACGGAGCATATATAGTTCATGAAGCAGTTGTTCAAAAGATCTGGTAAAGTCGGCCGAAGCTAGACCGGACAACTGAAGAAATGTGATCAAAAGTTTAAAATGCATCATCAGAAAATCAACCTGTTTCGCTTCTGATGGTTTAAAGCTTTTGAAAGCATCGCAAAATTCGTTAAACAAAAGCTTAGAAAACACAGCGGGCGATTCTGCTTCATTGAGTGAGGAAAACAAGTGCTCTTTAAATTTGTCGCGAAATTCTATTGCTATCGGATCAACGCAGTTTGCTGGTTCATATTGGTTAATGAGATTGAAAGCAAAGCCCTTGAAAATAAGATCGAAGTTCTCATCTGCTTTAAAACGATTATAAAATGCCGTGTTTAGCGCGCAAGTTTTCTCAGCTCGGCTTGATGATTCATCAAGCAAAGCAATTTTCTTTTCTATAAGATGATACAGTTCAAATGCTGCTTCTGGCGTTGCCATTTTTTCAAATGCTGATTTCAAATAATCATAAGTGCGTGAACCTGACATTGCTCTGCGAGCAAAAAAATCCAATACACTGTTATCTAATGAAAATAATTCTGTCACTTTTTCAGCAGAAAATTTTTCAAACGCCATTTGGGGATTATTTTTTAATACCAACCATTCCACTTGTTTAAGATTGGGATGGTCTGCGTAATCGGATAAAGCCTGTTCAAAAGGTTTGTCGATTCGCGCAGCGATGTTTGTTCGGTCAGACGTGCGCCATTCTCCAAGACCGTCCTCTTCTCTTTCATCGCTCGAGTCAAGATCATATTCTGTATCAGAATCCATGGTGTGCATTTTCATTATCCATACTGGTTTTGCACATTTTTGAAGTGCTTGATCCTCAATATTTTTTCTTTGAGATGTTTCTGTGGCTTCAACTGTTGCGCGTTGATTTGCTTGTAGAAGTGCCGATGATGCTTCGTTCGCCAATTTCGCTTGCTGACTCTCTTGAACACGAAGATAACTTTTTTCCATGGTTAGTAACATAAAATCCTCCAAATATCCTGATCTACACAACGTAAAATTATTATTCAATTTTTTTGCAATATTAGGATATATACTTTCAATTTTTTTATATGCACGAGGTATGGCCATCACCTTAGCAACCGAATCGTTAAGGTTTGCTGGGTTTTCTTGAAAAATTTCTTGCAGCATCAACAACGCAAAAAAACGATTTGCTTCTAGTATTAAATTTTCTTCAATCTTTGAAAACCCAGACCAATATTCTGCACTTGTAGCAAATAAGTCACCTATTTTTTGCTTAAAAGTTGGAGTCAATCCAGATTCCAGTGTGGTTACGAAACCCTGTAATTCATTATGTGTTAAACCTACTTTTGCATAATCCGCATCAAACAAATTCGTCGTTGCTACAGGTTTATCATTACTTTTCATAAAAATCTCCAAAATTTTATCTAAAAACGCAGTGAATTACTGACCAAAAAGATTATTGAAAAAATTATAGTCGAAAAACAAAAAAAAACCGAAATAATTTTATGTTCTAAAACAGGGGATTAACGCACATACCCTTTTTTAATTTATATTATGCAATAGATTTTATTCTCTAATGGTTAAGGAATTATTAACATTGACAAAAAATGTAAAAAAACCCTTTGCGCGAAACCTGAATATTCAGTAAATAAAATTTAATGTGACGCGCTGCACGTTATAACTTGTGTTAAAAAAAAGCATACTGAAGCGCAAAGTTTCACGGTCGCTGGCGCTCTCGTTTCCATTGGCACTGTTAAAATCCACTGTAAACGTTAAAAATATCGTCGTTTTGTTCAAATTTTAATGCGGGAGCCCTGGGTAAGCCTGTTGCCTTTTATTGACGGTATTAAAAGTTATCTGTAAATTAGGAATTCTTAAAATCATTAAGATTTTTTAATACTATGCTCAAAAATTACCTAGTTGGTACTATGCGCGGTCTGAATTGGCGCAAAAATACCTTGGGCTTTTTCGTCTTGGGTTGCTGTCTGCGCGTTGTTTATTTGCGCGACGCAGAATGGGTAAAACATCAGGATTAAAAACATGGTCAAAGTCATCACCGTTTCAGACATTAAAAAATTAATTGATCAAATTGGGTTGAAAAACTTTTTTTCTGGATTAATCGCATCACTAGAAAAAGAATATTCACGCTGGGAAGAATTTGAAAAATCACCGCGTCATGCCATTCATACTCACGACGGTGTAATTGAATTAATGCCGACTGCAGATGACGACTATTATTCATTTAAATATGTAAATGGCCATCCCAACAATGCAAAGCAAAAAAAATTAACGGTTATTGCGCTGGGGCTATTGTCTGATGTGAATAATGGATATCCTTTATTGTTAAGTGAAATGACATTGTTAACTGCATTGCGCACAGGTGCAACCTCTGCATTGGCCTCAAAATACCTTGCAAAAAAGAATTCAAAAGTAATGGGAATCATTGGAACCGGTGCGCAATCTGAATTTCAAATTTTAGCGCATAAAACAGTATTTCCTATCGAAACTGTGAAATATTTTGATATTGATCCTGAAGCCATGAAAAAATTTCAGCATAATTTAAAAGATCAGGATCTTAAATTAATTGCTTGTAATAATGCGGAATCAGTGGTTGACAGCTGCGATATTATTACCACTGCAACAGCAGCAAAAGGACATGTTGATATTCTCAAAAATGAATGGATAAAAGCGGGCATGCATATTAATGGTATTGGCGGTGATTGTCCTGGAAAAACAGAGTTAGATAAAAATATATTGTCTCGCACAAAAATCGTTGTTGAATATTTCCCACAATCAAAAATTGAAGGCGAAATTCAACAGACTGATGATGAAGTGTATGCTGAATTGTGGGAATTAATATCCGGAAAAAAAACGGGGCGTAATGACAATGATGAGATAACCTTGTTTGATTCCGTTGGTTTTGCATTAGAGGATTTTGCGATATTAAAATTGATTCATGAATTATCAGTTAAAAATAATATTGGTTCTGAAATGGATTTAATTCCCGCGTTAAAAGATACTAAAAATTTGTTTGGTGTTTTATAGGTTATTCCGTGCACAGCTCCTTAGGGATCGAGCGTAAAACTTTCCATGGAGGAACTGCTCATTGAAAATGTTTTGTTAAGAATTGAGTCGCCAAAAAAAGTGTTGCGTGATCTTGGTGTCAGTGTCACCTCTAGTTTGTTTGGTGAAATGGGAGAGGTGGGTGATGTTGTTTTTTTTATGGCAGGTGTTGGTAGGTTATCTAAGAAGGTGACTCTTCGTCGAGCAAGGGGCATTGTTGGTAAAGCATTTATGCTGCCCGCTGTAATAATTTCCGGATTCCCACCGTAGTTAATTAATTTTTCTGCTGAATGGTGGTCATGAATGATCATGAAACCAATACCCAATTCGTTGGCAAGGTTAGGTAATAATTGCGGATTTTTTTTTAGTAAAAATTCCGCGTAATCCCAGTTCCCGCTTTCGCCAACAGCACGTGCCATTTCCATTACTGAAGCACCTAAGCGGCGATATTTTTCTGCGCGATTAAAATTATTTAAAAGAATGGCTTCTCGAGCAGCCATATTAAATTGATTGAGTTGTTGTTGGGTGGGTAAGATGTGGCGACTTTGTTTTTGATTTGAGCGCATAAGATTCCTTCCTGTTAGTTTTATGCTAACGCATCCTGTTGATTTTTTAAACAGATTATAAGCAGATCAAAACTATATGATATTTAAGTGAATATATTTTGTAAATTACCCAAAATTGGTGATATATGGTGCTATAGTACAGATAGAGGAGGAAAATAGTAAAGTAATTGGAGGTGGTTATGAGTATTATCACATTAGGTTTGGGGAGTTATACAACAGCGCTTCCGTTAGGCGAAACTGGGGTTTTGACCTTTCAAGGTCAAGTTGTTTCACCCTTAATTGCAAGCAATTTTTCGGACGTTGTTCCTACAAATGACTGGATTAGTTCAGTTATTTTTCCTTATTTTGGTAATCAATATTCAGCGCCGATTTTTGCGCAACCTCTTAATATGCAAGCAGATTCATCAGGTTTAAATTTAGGCTATACTGCAACGCCGACATTTTTTTATGATGGATCAGGTCGACAAGTTAAATTTGAATATACTTATCATGCTGATTTAAATATAAGCTTAGCAGGAATGAATTCAGCTAATACCGTTTTAGAAAATACATCAGCTTATTTCAATAAAACATTATGGCAAGACAGTGATTCAAGTAATCAGTTACATGCAACCTTTGGCCATGGCTCACCCTTTACTTATTTTGAACGCACAGGTGATGCAGATGTTGTCATTAATTTAACCGCACACAATAGTAATACTATTGGTCAACCCAATGCAAGTAACGAAGTTTTTAAAATCGATCACGTCAATGGGACTTATAATGGTGGACAATTGACGATGGATTTGTTGGTTAATGCCGTTGATGGGCAAGGCAGTCATATTGCTAATGCAGTTGAAGCGCGTATTTCAATTGATACCAACGGCGATGGAAAATTTGATTATGTTAAAACCATGAATTATTTACCAGTGGATGGTGATGCGAATAACACTGAACATTACACACAAAATGAAGCACGCGGGCTGGGCGCAAGTGAAACGGGCCAATTACAAAATTTAAATAATGCAACAATTCAAGTGGAAGTGTGGAAAGCTTTTGGTACGGGAGACATTCAAGTACAAGTGGGTATGTCTAATGTGGTGTTACCTTTTAATAATTTAACTGATTCAAATGGCGTATTAGCAAATACATTATATTTGGCAAATGATGGCACGCAAAATTTATTAAGCACGCATCAACCAGCTGTTGAATCTATTGTATTGGGTGCAGCACCTGTGGAAGAAGCGGTACAGTGGGATGGTGTTGGTACTATTTACTATTACGATCATAATGTATTGGGTCTGACGATCAATGGTAACCATTATGGATTGTTTGCACCCGTCGGCAGTGAATGGCATGTTGATAATGGTGTTATTACTTCAGATTTAAATGGTAAAGATTATTTCTCAAGCGCTTTACTACCTGATCAATCAATTGACACATTGCAATATTTTTATCAACACGCTTATGCCTTTGTCACAGATAGTCAAGCAACATTTTCATATGACGCTGAGAACTCACAAGTAGTGACGAATTTTTCAGTCACAACTGATTTAAAAGAATCAGATTTCTCGGCTGATGCATTAACATCGCTATATCCGCATCAATGGTTACATTCAAATGATTCATTAACACAATATACTTATCAAGCACCTCAAGGAGAAATGAAGTTGCACGAAGGTAATACCTTTAGTACGGCCATTCCTTATACGGGGATTTTGCCGGTATTACCCAATTTTTTAGATGCAGCAGAAACACAGCAATTGGCGAATATGATTCAAGGTGAATATCAATATATGAGTGCATTACCCATTGTTATTCCCGGAAAAGATAGTTATTGGGCGGGTAAAGCAATGGCACGTTTGGGAGAATTAGCGGAGTTAGCGGATCAAGTGGGGAATGTTGATGCGAAAACATTTTTTGTTAATGCAATAAAAGCGGAATTACAAGACTGGTTTACTGTGAGTAACACGGAAGGTGATAAGCAATTTTATTACAATGAACAATGGGGGACACTTCAAGCTTATCCTGCTAGTTTTAATTCTGATTCAGAAATTAATGATCACCATTTTCATTATGGTTATTTTATTAAAGCGGCTTCTGTGGTTGCACAATTTGATCCACAATGGGCAAATGAATGGGGTGGAATGGTTGAGTTATTAATTAAAGACGTCGCAAATACAGATGAAACAAATACTTTGTTTCCTTATTTGCGAAATTTTGATCCGTATGCTGGACATTCATGGGCATCAGGTCATGCTGCCTTTTTTTCTGGAAATAATCATGAATCTTCTTCTGAAGCCTTAAACTTTGCTAGTGCTGTGACATTTTGGGGTGCGCAAACGGGTAATGCGGCATTACTTGATTTGGGAAATTATTTATATTCGACCGAAGTATCTGCAGTGCAACAATATTGGTTTGATATTAATAATATGAATTTTCCGGATGAATTCAATCACAGTGAAGTCGGTATGGTATGGGGGGACGGTGCAGTTTATGGCACTTGGTTTTCAGGTGAGCCTGAAATGATTCATGGTATTAATTTTCTGCCTATCACAGCAGCGTCTTTGTATTTGGGTTTATATCCTGAATATGTTGCAAAAAATTATGCAGAAATGATACAGGTGAATGGAGGTGTTCCTACTGAATGGAAAGATATTATGATGGAATATCAAGCATTATTTAATCCGGCTGCAGCAGTGGCTTCGTTTACCTTAAATTACACGCCAGAAGAAGGCGAATCGTTGTCACATACTTATAGTTGGATTAATAATTTAAATGCTTTGGGTCAAGTTGATAGAAATATTACAGCAAATACCCCTTTTTTTTCAGTATTTAATAAATCAGGATTGATCACATATGTTGCGTATAATCCAACAGATGTAGCGCAAGAAATTATTTTCTCAGATGGAACCCATTTCACTTTGCAGGCAGAAGAAATATTGGCGATGAATATCGATCGCACATGGTCATCTATTACAGGCAGCATTGCGCATGATCCAGTGTCTGATCCAGTGCCAGTGCCTGATCCTGTGATTCCGCTACCCGATCCAGTGCCAGTGCCTGATCCTGTGATTCCGCCACCTGATCCAGCACCAGAACCCACTCATCCTGATTCTCAAATCACAGGTACAATAAATAGCGAAATAATAACAGGGACAATGGCCAGTGATGTGATATATGGATTAGCGGGAGATGATCAATTACATGGATTAGACGGTAATGACGTGCTGTATGGTGGTGATGGAAATGATGCATTGTATGGTCGTGAAGGTGATGATGTGTTGATTGGGGGTGCTGGTGCTGATTTTATGAATGGAGGTGCGGGAAATGATGTATTTAAATATCTCGCGTTATCTGACTCAGAAAAATCATCACCGGATTTTATTCAAAACTTCGAACAAGGCAACGATAAAATTGATTTGTCTGCATTTAATATTGGATTTAATCAACTGGCTTTTAGGCAAGAGAATGGTTATAACTTTGTGGATGTTATCGGTACGGATTTTTCAATTAAAATCGGGGATGGTTATAAAACATTTACGGCAAATGATTTTATTTTAACGGGGTCGTCATCAGATCCTGCGCCACAACCTGTTCCAACACCCATCCCCACACCAACACCTGTGCCCGCACCAACACCAACACCTGCTCCAAGTGCTGCTGATATTATGGGTACTGCCTCGGGAGAAACATTAATGGGAACGGTGAATAATGATGTTATTTATGGATTAGGGGGTAATGATATATTGCATGGTAACGTAGGTGATGATGATCTGTATGGTGGTGAGGGTAATGATACGATACATGGCAATGAAGGTAATGACACATTGTATGGCGGTGCGGGTAATGATCACTTATACGGCAATATTGGTGACGATATATTAATTGGCGGAAGTGGCGCTGATTTTTTGGTAGGGGGTGATGGAAAAAATACTTATAAATATGAAAATTTACTTGATTCTACAGACGATCAACGCGACACCATTGAAGCATTTCATCACGGTGTAGACATATTAGATTTAACATTATTACACGTGAATGTAGATGATATTCATATTCAAGCGCATAATGGTATTCAAACTATTAGCATCACAAACACAAACTTTGCAGTGGATTTAATTGCATCTGATCCTATTTCACATAGTGATATTGCAGTATAGCAACATGTTTCATAACAAGGATTCGTTTTTTATGCGTTTTTTTAGGGATGGCATTATTTTATTTTTACTTTTTTTAAATAGCCTTGGCGTTATCGCTGCAAATCCCGTTGCCAATCTCTGGGATGCCTATCAAGATGCTGTTAAAAACGACCCAGTTTTTCAGCAGCAAAAAGCAACGCTTCAAGAAACTGAGCAACAAATTCCGACGGCGAGGGCAACTCTGCTACCGCAACTTGTTTTAAATGCGCAATTAGCACATACCTATCAAAATTCAGAATTACTGGGTGATGTTGACTATAATAGTAATCAATATACTATCAATTTCAGTCAAGCACTTTTTAATGCGTCTGCATTTAATCAGTTATATCAAGCAAGATTATCAGTGCGAGCAGCGGTTGCCTTATTTTCCTGGCAAACGCAAGATTTAATTGTGCGTTTTGTTCGTGGTTATTTAAATGTGCTGCAAGCTCGCGATATGATGGATTATACGCAATCTCAAAAATTATTTTCTAAAGAATTCTTACGTGTTATGACAAGGCAACGACAATTAAAATATGCAACAGTCACAGAATTTGAGCAAGCAGAACAGCAATATCAATTATTAAATGGTCAATATGAAACGGCAAAAATTACGTATATGCAAGCATTACAAAGCTTAAGTAATATAACGGCCGTTGTTTACTCAGCCTTTCCAAAGTTAAAAAGTAATTTTATATCGATTAAATTAAATCCCAATTCAGTCCAGCCCTGGGTTGCGCTAGCAAAACGGCAAAATTTATTGTTGCAATCAGCGCGATTAACCATGCAGTCGGCAGAACAAAAAATTAGAACAAAAAAAACAGACTTTTTGCCGACTGTCTCCGAAATAACAAATTATTCAGATATTAATGAATTAAGCACGCAAGCTGCCGGCGGATCAGAAGAAGCAGTGCGTTCAACGGAAGCGGGCATTTCAGCTTCGTGGAATTTTTCGCAGGGTGGACAAACGCTATCTGATATTGCAACAGCAAAAGCACAGTATGCTAAAGCCAGTGCCGATATGGCGCAACGTTATTTAGAAGCAGTTACCAATGCTAAAAATGCATTTATCGGCGTGCATGACGGGTTGTTCAGTGTTAAATCGGCGCGGGAAGCAATGAAGGTTGGCGTATCTGGCTTAAATCACATGAATAAGGGATTTAAAGCGGGCGTACAAAATATTTTTGATTTGTTGCAAGCACAAAATCGTTTATATGAAGCACAAAAACAATATACACTATTTTTTTACACCTATGTTTTAAATACGATTTTATTAAAACAAGCAGCGGGAACGCTATCGCCGCGTGACGTATATACATTGAATAATTATTTATATGGAAAAACAGATGATAACAGAACAAAATGATTTGCTTCGCTCAATTATATTGCGCTGTCGTTCAGCATTTTGGTCTGTTATTTTCTTTAGTTTTTTAGTTAATTTATTAATGCTAACAGTGCCACTATTTACGTTACAATTATATGATCGCGTGCTGGTTAGTCAAAGTGCTGACACACTGTTTTATTTAACGTTTATTGCTATTTTTTTTATAGCAGTTTATGCGGCGCTTGAATTTTTGCGAAGTCGTATTCTAATAGAAGTCGCACATTGGCTCGATAATCAATTAAGCCCAATTATCTTAACTAACAGTATTGATCGACTATTGCTTGGAAATCGGTATGCTTACCAATCACAACATGATATTGGCGTGATAAAAAATTTTTTAAAAAGCCCATCGTTTTTTTCTTTTTTAGATATGCCTTGGTTTCCGATTTTTTTAATTGCCATTTTTTTTATTTCAGGGATATTAGGGCTGATTACATTGATGGGGGCAATTATTTTATTTCTCTTCGCCTATTTTAATCAAAAAATATCAGCACATGATTTACAGGCAGCTTCAAAAATAACTGAGCATAATCTATATGATGTAGATACTATCTTAAATAATGCTGAAACTGTGCAAGCAACAGGGATGTTGCATGCATTTATTGAGAAATGGATAATTAAAAATAATAAAGTGATGGTGTTTCAATCTGCTTCTGCAAAACACGTTGGTTTTATTTCCGCTAGTAGTAAATTTCTCCGCATCTTGATACAAATTATTTTGCTAGCCGTGGGCGCCTATTTGGCAATGCAAGGTGAGTTAACGGGAGGTGCTATGATTGCCGCCTCTATTATTGCAGGTCGCGCATTAGCACCTGTTGAGCAATTTATTTCAGCATGGAAAGAATTCTTTTCTGCTAAAGAATCTTTAATTCGTTTGCGAAATTTCATTCAATTGCCTGAGTTGCGCACAAAACATATAGCGTTGCCCAAGGCGCTGGGTAATATTGAATGTGATAATTTAATTTATATGCCAGTGGGAATTGAACAGCCATTGTTGCAAAATATTAATTTTAAATTAAGTGCTGGAGAAGGGCTTGCAATTTTAGGGCCATCCGGTGCTGGTAAATCAACTTTAGCGCGTATGATGCTAGGTGTGTTTAAGCCCACGCGAGGTGCAGTTCGTTTAGATGGTGCGGATGTTTATAGCTGGGATAGAGCCGATTTTGGGAAGCAAGTAGGTTATTTGCCGCAAGATAATGGATTAATTGAAGGATCAATTAAAGATAATATTGCTTGTTTAGAAACAAATTATTCAGACGAAGATGTGATTGCTGCTGCCAAAATGGCAAATGCGCATGATATGATTTTACATTTGCCCAAAGCATATAATACATTAGTTAATGAATTTCAGTTATCAGGTGGACAGGCAAAACGCGTTGCGTTAGCACGTGCATTTTACAAAAATCCTTGTTTTATAGTATTAGATGAACCAGAAACGCATTTAGATGTGGAAGGTGAGCGTGCCTTGTTAAATGCCATTGAGAAAATAAAAGCAAAACAGCAGGCGACATTGATTATTGTAACAAGGCATTTGAAATTAATTCAATTAATGGAAAAAACACTGGTATTGCGAGAAGGTAAGATTCAAGCCTTGGGTGCAACACCTGAAATATTAGCTAAGATGCAATAAATAGACGAGTAATGAATATGTTAAATGACACCCCTATTCAAAATAGTCCATCCACACATTCCATTACGCGCTTGGGTTGGATTGTTATTGCGATTTTTATCAGTGTTTTATTCTTATGGGCATTTTTTTCAGAAATTGAAAGTGCTGCTATTGCTTCGGGAAAAATTGTGGTTGCAGGAAATCGTCGTGTTGTTCAACATTTAGAAGGAGGGATTATTGCTGCAGTGAGTGTAAAAAATGGCGATATAGTTAAAAAGGGGCAGGTATTAGTCAAAATTGATGATACGCAATCTGCGACTAAATTTGAATTAGAGCACGGTCAACTATTACGACTATTGGCGGATGAAGCGCGATTGATTGCGTTGATTAATGATCATGAGCAGGTGACTTTTCCTGATCTTGTTTTGTCTGTGGCAAATGCAGCGAATATGCATAAAATTTTGGATAATCAAAAAGCCAGCTTTGATGCGGAACGAGCTGCTAAAATGGGTAGCTTAAAAATTTATAAGCAACGTATTTTACAACTTGAAGATCAAATTCAAGGTGCAAATGCGCAATTGATCGCATCAGATCAGCAGTTAAAATTGGTGCGTCAAGAAGTGGCCGCAATTTTGCTATTAGCGAAAGAAGAGTTAATTGATCGCAGCCGCGTGTTATCCATTCAACGAGATGAACAACAATTACAAGGCCAACGTGGCGAATATCAGGCAAATATAGCAAATTTAAAAGAAAAAATTGGTGAAACTGAATTGTTGGTTATTGCAGAGCAAGATAAATTAAATAAAGAATGGACTCAGGAGTTGCGCATTGTGCGTGAAAAATTAGCACAATCTGAAGACCGTGAAAAAGCAGCGAAAGATATTTTTAAACGTACAACAATTATTGCCCCTATAGATGGAACGGTGATGAATCTGGCGGTATCAACATTGGGTGGTGTGGTTAAATCGGGTGAAACATTATTGGAAATTGTGCCAAGCCATGAAGAATTGGTAGTAGAAGCAAAAATAAATCCCTTGGATATTGATGTTGTGCATGAAGGACTAAAAGCGAAAATAACATTGCCAGCACTAAAAACTCGAACAACGCCGACATTGTTGGGTAGGGTGAGCTATGTTTCAGCTGATTCTCAACTAGATGAGCGTACGCAAAACCATTATTTTCAAGCGCGTATCCATATTGATTCAGATGAATTAAAAAAATTGGGCGATAAGAAAATAATGCCGGGTATGCCAGTAGATGTGATGATTATCACCGGGAAGCGTTCACCATGGGGGTACTTTATGGACCCCGTTGAACGCAGTTTTAAGCATTCATTTCGTGAGGATTAATATTGTTTAAACATAATTATGGAAAGTTGATATGGAAAGAAAGGTAATTCTTCAGCTCGCTTGCCAAATAATACGGTAAATTTAATAATCGAAATGATTTTCCAGAAGGCGTTTTTAGCGTATCCCATTGTATTTTTCCTGCATACAACCGTATTGCAATATCATGATCTACCATTTCCATAAATTGCATCAATGATTTTAATTTTCCGCTCACGCCTGATTTCACTTCAACGGGAATTAAATATTTTTCAAATGGAATAATATAATCTACCTCTGCATTGGATTGTGGTTTTTCTCTTACCCAAAATTTAAGCGGTTGCTGACTGTATGGATTAATTGTTAGAAATTCTTGTCCCACAACACTTTCGATTATTTTCCCCTGATAAATTGTGTTTAAATCGCCAACGTTAAAATAATATTCCTGCAATCCTGCAATATGATTTACTATACCAATATCTAAAAATTGCAGACGCGGTGATTTTTTATGATTCGTTTCGGCGGGCGGAGTGGTTTGTGTTGTCGGATAAATTAATTTTAACAGCATTGCATTTTCTAAAGTGCGTAATGCTTCGCTCATTTCACGCGATTTATAATTTGAATTACCAAAACCATGAAAATGAATTCGTTCACCTGATGCTAATGGCGCATGCGCAATGGCGTGCCGAATAACTTGCGCCATTGTTTTATTGCTGGCATATTTTTCAACGTCATCCATGAAGGAAATCATCAAATTTTCATATACTCTGTTTGCCGCTAGAATATCCTTTTCTGCTAAAAATGCTGTAATAGCAGCAGGCATGCCGCCAATCAAAGTATATTGATGAAATAAATTTAATAATTTATTGTGCGCGAAATCGGGGCAAGGCATTTTTTTTATTATTTCATGTGCTTCACTCTCATTTGCAGCCAATAAATATTCTGAAAATGAAAAGGGATACATAAATAAATATTCAACACGTCCGACAGGAAAACTGATGTGCTTATCAATTAATGTTTCTAATAAAGAACCGGCAGCAATAACGTGAATGTCATTTCGTACTTCGTAAAAATAACGCAGATAATTCGCAGCGCGTGGGCAGCTTTGTATTTCATCGATAAATAATAAAGTGGTTTCTGATTTTTGAATGGGCTTTTTTAAATGAAAATGAATGGCGGAGATTAAATTATCAATAGAATAATCTTGTTCAAACAAATCGCGATCCGCTTTGATTTCCAAATTGAGTTTTAAAAATTGCGCATAGGATTTCCCGAGATTTTCAACAAGGGTTGTTTTACCGATTTGTCTAGCGCCACGCAAAATCAAGGGCATTCGATCTTTCTTTTGTGACCATTCCATAAGCGGTTGATTTATAGTGCGTTTATACATATTTACTCTCATTTGTAACAGAATAAGGGTTGTTTATAACAATTATTGTAACAGAATAAGGGTTGTTTGGAACGAAATTTGTAACGGATATAAGTTTATTGAAATCTACGCGCTAAAACAGCACTTATTATTTTGTTGTAGCAATCGATGTAATTGCTCAGTCAAGTAAAAGGGGATGGATAATAATGCGTAGTGAATGTGTTCACCATTATGAGATTTTGCATTAACATCCACTAAGCTCGGTAAATCTGAATTAATTCGGACAGCAAGTTTTCTTTTTTTAAGATGCATGAACAATTGTAGTGATTTCATGCTGCCAGTTGCACCTGATTTTACTTCAATGGGAATGATGTGATGAGCATGCTGTAATATATAATCAATTTCGGCGTTCGAGCTTTTTTCTTCTCGATGCCAGTAGAAATTATTGGGTTCAATAAAACTAGGTTCAATACATCGCAATAATTGGCCAACAACTTGTTCTGATAGTGCCCCTTGATTTACTAAATTGATGTCACCAATTAATTCCAGTTGATCTAAGCGTAATCCCAAAAATGTAGAAACTAACCCAACATCGATAAATCCAACTTTAAAGCGTTTATCATCTACTTCAGCTAATAATGGTAAACCATTTGCTGCTGTTGCTTTTATTTTATAACACAGTCGTGCTTTGCATAATAAATTGAGCGCTTGCTTTAATGTTGCAATTTTTACATCATTATTTACGCGTGTGAAAACAAATTTCTGTCCTAGTGATTTAGGAATGGCCGTCATGATTTCTTCTAGGTGTTGCGTTGAAATTTTCCCTGCGTATTTCGCAAAATCATCGCGATAGGTTAATAATAATTCATTGTGTGCACGTGATACTTTTAATAATGAGTTGGTTTCTATCCAGGTTGATACGGCATAAGGTAAACCACCTACAACTAAGTATTCATAAAATAAAGTCATTAATTTTGTGTGAATGCCAGATGATATTGTTTCCATTAATTGAAAATCCTGAAGAAAATTAACCAGTTTTTCCAATCCTTTTGCTAATAAAAATTCTTCAAATGACAATGGTTCAATATGCAAATAGGAGACACGACCCACTGGCATGCTGAATTCGTGTTCTGCTAATGTAAAATCTAACAAAGAGCCTGTTACGACAACGGGAAGCGCTGGAAGTAATTCATAAAACCAACGTAATTTGGCGAGTAATTCTGGGAACGCTTGAATTTCATCTAAAAATAAAATGGATTCATTCAGGTTAATCGTTAAATTCATTTTTAATTCAAGGTCGCGTAAAATTTTCTGTGGATCATTACTGTTAAAAGATGAGCGAAGCTCGGGATTTTGTTCTAAATTGATTTCAATTAACTGTTTGCCTGTTATTTCAGCAAGCTTACGTACCAGCCAGGTTTTACCAACTTGTCGTGCACCGCGCACGATCAGTGGCTTACGTCGTGAATCTGTAATCCAGTCTTGGAGGTCTTGTGTCGTATATCGTCTCATATCTTATTGATTATACGTAAACTGGTAAAAAACACAAGGGTGTTTTTGACTGTTTTGGTAAAAAACACAAGGGTGTTTTTTATCACTGCAGCCTTAATGCATGTACTTAAGTTCCATGAGTACCCACCCTTCTTTGCATTGTGTGTCGATACGCGTGAAATGCTTTTGATAGGCAGAAAAAACACGATCGGCATCTATTTCTAAAACACCGGATAAAATTAATTTCCCATGGGACGATAATAATTCTGTTAATGTGGGTGCTAATTGAATTAAAGGATTTGCCAAAATATTTGCGAGGACAATATCGGCTTTTATCCCATTCATTTCACCTGTTTTTTTAACATGTAATTTTTGATTATTAAAATTATTATATTTCGCATTATTTGAAGTTGATTCTAATGCTTGATTATCATGATCAGTTGCATGCACAATTTCAGCACCCATGGCTAATGCACCTAAGGCTAAAATGCCTGATCCACAGCCATAATCAATCACAGATCCGTGTGAAATATTATTTGCAATCCATTCTAAACAGAGTTGTGTTGTGGGATGTGTTCCCGTTCCAAAAGCTAAACCAGGTTCAATAAAGACAACTTTTTTATTTTGATGTGATATTAAAAATTGCTCCTTTTCCCATTGTGGGCAAATCCACAAGCCATTAAATTCCTGTGCGTGAAAATGTTTTTGTGTTTCCGCCACCCAATTTTTATCATCTATTTTTTCAATATTAAAATGTGTTTTTTTCAATTCAGAATAATTATTTTTTATTTCAGCAATCATATTTTCAGGCATGCAATTTTCGTCAAACAAAGCATGTATGGTTGTTTGTTGCCAACAAGGCTGATCTTCGGGTGATAATTGAAATAACGGTTCATTTTTTGCATCCGTCATGGAAACAGCATCAGCACCCCATTCCATGAAAATATCGGATAATAAATCAATTTTGTCAGGTTCAACAGTGACGGAAATTTGGAAGTGGGTTGGCATAAAATTCCTTAGGCGTATTTTTTCAATGCAAATGATAAAAGCGGATCCAGCACTCTAACTTGATTTAATTCCCATTGCGGTACAGCAGGATCTACTTTTTTTATTTTAAATGCCATATCTTTTTCGAGCAGTGTTTTTATGGTTTGATTAATGCTGGATGCAGATGTTTTTGAAACTTGCGTAAAATGCTGACCCGTTGGCTCAATTGTCGGATTAATTGCTAACATTTTTAAAATATTTTTTTGTTTTGCGGTTAATTTTTCGAGATCAGCAATTAATCTGTCTTCATGTGTTTCATAACAAATTTTCCAGCAATGCAAAACATCTTCTAATTCAGGTTGTTTTTCGATTTTCCAAATTTCGTGGCACAATAAATTGACATAATATGGATGTAGTTCTGTTAATGACATAATTTTTTCAAATACAACAGAAGATAATGCGCCACCCCAGTTTTTTGATGAATTCGCAAGTACTCTGTACGCACAGAGCTAACGCATCTTAATTCAATGCATATTCAAACGATTAAGCCTCCGCAGCAGGTTTCAACTGTCGAATCTAGGTTAAATAAAGAACCGCTCGTCAAAGTGAAATTATTACAAATTATATTCTTATTGCATAATATACATATTTTATATGTTTTTTGCACTTATTTTATAACTTATTATTGAAATAATTATAATTATAATTATAATTTAGATTTATAATATTGAAATATGACAAATATTTTGCACATCAATAGTAATTATATGAAGACGCTTGGCCCAACAACTGCTCACTTAGTGGTGACGCTTTATGATCGCAATCGCCCTATTTTCCACTTTCAAGAAGCTTCTGATATTTTGGGCGGGCGGGCATCGGCCGCCAATGCCCTATCTCAACTTGTTCGAAACGGAGTAGTAACACGACTAAAGTCTGGAACATTTAGTCTAGTTCCATTTGAGCTTGGGTTTGAACGAGAATATTTAGGAAACCCTTATGTTGTTGCACGCGAATTAATATCTAGTGGGCACAATGCAAAAATTCAATATTATCTCTCGCATGGATCTGCTTTTGATCTCCATCAGATGGTAACACAACCACAATTGGACATTTATGTGTGCTCACCAAGAATGATGCGTCCACAAAATATTTTGGGTTCTCAATTTCACTTCGTTCGCTGTAAAACAAAAGATCTTTTTGGTATCACTGAAATGTGGGTTGATAAAAATGAAAAGGTTTTTGTGAGTGATTTGGAACGCACATTGTTAGATGGATTAAAGCAACCTGGTTATTGCGGAGGATTTTCAGAAGTTGCAAAAGGTTTCTCTATAAAACATGATGCAATTGATCCACAAAAAATAATTGATTACGCAATGAAGCTTTCTGTGGGTGCAGTCAATCGCAGGCTGGGTTATTTAATGGAGCTATATAATATTGGCTCGCGAATTCACTGGGAATTTTTGCAACAAACATTAACATCGACCTACCAACTGCTTGATCCAGAATTACCATCTGAAGGGCATCACACCGCAAAATGGCGATTACGATTAAATATCCCGCAAGAAGAATTGCTTGCGATTGGAGGAACATAAAAAATGATTTTACAAAGCCAAATTTCTAAATTATCTAATCGACTATTTAAAGAAGAAGGTGGTAGACGTATACCGGAAAATGTGCTTGAACGTGATTATTGTATTGCGTGGTTTTTAGTTGGATTATCGCGCACCGCACTTCGAGATTGCATTGCATTCAAAGGCGGAACAGCGTTAAAACGTTGTCATTTTTCTGATTATCGTTTTTCAGAAGACCTAGATTTCACATTGCTGCAACCATTGAGTTTTGAGCAGGTAAAGCAACAACTCGAAGCAGTTTACGATGAAATAAAAAAAGCATCGAATATCACATTGGAAAAATATTGGATGATGTCAAATTCGAATTTCATAAAAAAGAAGCAAGATTAAAAAAGACTTGGGAAACACGACTGGCAGCACAAATGGCTAACCTATTTGAATTTGATCATGTCTACCGCGCAGTAAAAAGGTCCCTTAGGCAGGCAAAAATCATACCTGAAAAACTCTGAGGTCATGGACCCTGCTGAAGTCAACAAAACAGATCTCTGTTTTCTGTAGAAGAAACAGATAACAGATATCTGTTATTTTGACATAAACTTTAATATATTCTATTATATATAAAAATCATAAGGTTATATTATGCATAGAAACGCTCTTTTTTACCTTGAAAATTGGCTAACAAAACACGCCCGCAAACCACTTGTTTTGCGAGGTGCCAGGCAAGTTGGCAAAACTTGGTTGGTTCGACAATTTGCAAAAACAATGAACCTGACACTTATTGAGATAAATTTTGAAAAGCGCCCCGACAGAGCAGATCTTTTTAAGAGTAATAATCCAGAACAAATTTTATTGGAATTAAGCAGCGCATTGGATCACTCCATTGATCCTAAACGATGCCTATTATTTTTAGACGAAATACAAGCCGCACCTTCTGTTTTCAGTAAATTGCGATGGTTTGCGGAAGACTGTGCAAAATTACCTGTTATTGCAGCAGGATCATTATTGGAATTTTTATTGCATGACCATACGTTTAGCATGCCTGTCGGTCGTATTACTTATATGCATTTAGAGCCATTATCATTTGAAGAATTTTTATTGGCGCACGATAAAAAAACATTGCATGATTACCTGCAAAAATTTAATTTTATCAATACAATTCCGCAGTCAATTCATGATGATTTATTGTCGTTATTTAGAGAATATGTTGTGGTGGGTGGATTGCCTGCCGTTGTTTCAAGCTGGATTGCCACAAAATCGTTACAAGATATTTCGATAATTCAACAAGACTTGCTTGAAACTTACCGTGATGATTTTTCAAAATATCGAGGAAGAATTGCAGTTGATCGACTTTACGAAACAATGTGTTCTGTGCCAAAATTGTTAGGAGAAAAATTTGTATATAGTCGCGTTAATCCAGATGCGCAAGCGAACAGTGTAAAACAGAGTTTTGAATTGCTGTGTCGCGCGCATGTATGTCATCGTGTTTCTGCGTGTTCTGCCAATGGTGTGCCACTGACTTCTGAACTTAAAGAAAAATATTTTAAAGGCATTTTTTTAGACGTAGGATTGTGTAGCGCGTCATTAAAATTAAATTTTTCAAATATTGCGTCTCCCAATGATTTAATGCTTATTAATCAAGGTGGAATAGCAGAACAAGTAGTTGGGCAATTATTAAGAACAATTGATCCATTTTATATGGAACCCGCATTATTTTATTGGGTACGAGATGAAGCGGGATATAACGCTGAAGTTGACTATGTAATACAGCATGGTAACAAGGTTGTTCCTGTTGAAGTAAAGGCGGGTAGCACAGGTGGGTTGAAGTCATTACATGTATTGATGGAATTAAAAAATTATCAACTGGCTGCACGAGTGAATGGAAATTTACCTAGTAAAACTGAGGTTTCTGTAAAAAGTCGCACAGGAAATGAAGTGAGATACACCTTGGTATCCATTCCATTTTATCTGACCGGGCAGATTGAACGATTGCTGAGTGTTAATGGCTACCTAAATTCGGCATAATGTCAAAGCAAGCTGCTTTCTGAAAAGGTTGCACATGTGCGCAAAAAAATTGAAGAGAAAATTGAGCAGGAAAATAGCCGGCAAAAAAACAAGCTTTCGTAGAAATACCGTGTATTCGTATTCGTCTAAATTTCAGGGTGATATCGATATCATTGTAAATTCAACCGCGAGTTTCGTCGCGTTCATAAAATACTTTCCCGACCCGCTCAATATGCGCAATTAAATTGGGGTTTTCAATTTTCGACAGTAGAGATAAATCGAAGGTATAAGGCGTGAGTAAATCATCGAGATCAAAATAGATTTTTGTCCACTCTGAATCGGAAATTTTTCCAATAAATGTTAAATCAATGTCTGAACCATTTTTATAATTTCCTTTTGCGCGTGAACCATAAATAATAACTTTTTCAATGCTGGCGTATTTTTTAAATACGGCATTGACTTTATTTATCGTGTCGTCGGGCAATCCAAACTTCATGTTTTTTTATTTTCCAGTTTTTGGTGTAGCGCAATAAATTCAGGATAATATGCATCGATGATTTTTTTCGCAACTATGGTCGCCATTTCTTTGTTATAAGTGTATGAAGTTGAAATCCGGCTTTTAATCATTTCCATCCATGTTTTTCCGTTTTCAATTAAGCCTCTTTTGAAAGCCAAACGAATAGCATCGCGACTGCCAGCAATTTCTACGTCGCCTTGATTTTCATAGAAATCTTTAATGCAGTTCCATGCCAGTTCATAATTATATTCGAAGGATTGAATTAATCCTTGTTCTTCTAATTTTGATAATTTTCTTTTATGTGCAATTGTGATTGCATCGGTTAATTCAGATAAGGCTAATGTAAAGTTAGCAAGGCGTTGGTGCCAGCGAATGTCGTTTTTCATGAATGCCTCTAAAAAATCATTTTTAAAATAGCTTTGACACTTTGCTTTTACAAAATAATGACGCACTTATTACGCTCGCAAGCTCGCTTCATGCGTGCTTCCGATTCTATTTTTTAAGTTTCTTTTCAAGATAATGAATATTCTGCGCCGTCTTTTTAAAATTTTCATCATCCATTAATTCCTGATGTAGGGGAATATTTGTTTTTATGCCCTCAATTGCCGTTTCGTCTAAGGCATTTTTCATACGTGCAATGGCATTTTCACGTGTTAAGGCATGCACAATTAATTTTCCAATTAATGAATCATAATATGGCGGCACTTTATAACCTGTGTAAATATGAGAATCCATGCGCACACCCATGCCGCCAGGCGCGTGATAAACGCTGATCGTTCCGGGTGATGGCATAAATGTGAAAGGATCTTCTGCGTTAATGCGACATTCTATTGCATGACCATGCCATTTAATGTCTTCTTGCTTGAATAATAATTTTTGTCCTGCTGCAATACGCAATTGTGATTTCACAATATCAACGTCGGTCACCATTTCGGTAACGGGATGTTCGACCTGAACCCGCGTATTCATTTCGATAAAATAAAATTCGCCATTTTCATATAAAAATTCAAATGTGCCCGCACCGCGATAATTAATATTAACACAAGCTTTTACGCACAAATCACCGATCTTTTTGCGCTGTGCCATTGTGATGCCAGGTGCAGGTGCTTCTTCAAGAATTTTTTGATGACGACGTTGCATAGAACAATCGCGTTCACCTAAATGAATGGCGTTGCCTTGTCCATCGCCTAACACTTGAATTTCAATATGACGTGGATTTTCTAAAAATTTCTCCATGTAAACTTCATCATTATTAAAAGCAGCGTTCGCTTCTGTTTTTGTCATTGCGATGGCGTTAATTAATTCGTCTTCTGTGTGTACAACACGCATGCCTCGACCACCACCGCCACCTGATGCTTTAATAATTACGGGTAGGCCAATACTTTTTGCCATTTTAATATTTAATTCTGCGTCATCGGTTAATGCACCGTTAGATCCGGGAATGCAAGGTACACCTGCTGCACGCATGGCAGCGATTGCGGATACTTTATTTCCCATTAATCGAATGGTTTCTGCCTTTGGACCGATAAACGTAAACCCACTTTGTTCAACACGTTCTGCAAAATCGGCATTTTCAGCCAGAAAGCCATAACCAGGATGAATAGCGTCGGCATGAGAAATTTCCGCGGCGCTAATGACCGCAGGGATGCTTAAATAACTTAATGTTGAGCTAGCAGGGCCAATGCAAACTGATTCATCTGCCAATTTAACGTGCATTAAATCTTGATCGGCCGTTGAATAAACGGCAACGGTTTTAATGCCTAATTCTTTGCATGCGCGATGAATGCGTAATGCAATTTCGCCACGGTTGGCGATGAGGACTTTTTTGAGCATGGCTTCTTTCCTGAAAATAATTTTCTTGCGAGTCAACGCTTGTTACGTGTTGAGTACAACACTTCACGCGCGTCTCAGCCCTGTTATACTTCAATAATAAATAATGGTTGATCATATTCAACTGGCTGACCATTTTCAATTAAACGCGCGCTAATTGTGCCGCTGACATCTGCCTCAATTTTATTAAACATTTTCATCGCTTCAATTAGGCATAATGTGTCACCGGGTTTAACTTTTTGCCCGACGCTAACAAAAGAGGGGCTGCCAGGTGTGCCAGACAAATAAACTGTGCCAACCATGGGTGATTTAACGTGATGGCCTTCTGGGGGCGCGCTTTTTGCTGCAGGCACTGTTATTTCATTCGCAGTTGGTGCAGCAACAACAGATGCTGTGCTGGGCGCTGGAATTTGCTGTGTGTAGGTAGGTGTCGCATTGGCTTGACAACTGATACGAACGGAATCGTCACTTGATTTTACTTCCAATTCGCCGATCCCCGTTTCTTTGACCAATTCAATTAGTTTTCTTATTTTTCTGGTGTCCATTTGTTCCTCTTATTTTGTTTTTAAATAATCATTTGCTGCGATTAATGCCAATTGATAGCTGTTAATGCCGAATCCACTGATAGTACCTATAGCAATATCTGAAAAATAAGAGTGGTGACGAAACGATTCGCGCGCCATCACATTTGATAAGTGAACTTCAATAAAAGGAATCGCAACAGCCAATAATGCATCGCGAAGAGCAATGCTGGTGTGGGTAAAAGCAGCGGGATTAATGATGATAAAGTCTGTTTTCTCATGTAAGGCTTGTTGAATGTGTTCAATGAGCTGGTGTTCAGCATTGCTTTGAAAGCAACCTACGGCATGGTGGTTATCAAGCCCTTGCTGGATCAATCGATTGTTGATATCCTCCAGGCGATCGTTGCCATAGAGATCAGGCTCGCGTTGACCTAGCAAGTTCAAATTGGGTCCATGAATTATCAAGATTTTTGCCATTTGTGTATTATGGCGTACTTGCATGATGTTGTCTAGTTCGATGCAGTTATCTGCACGTTAGCGCTAATTACATCCAAGTGCTTCAGGAATTTTTGGGGGGGTAGATACCCAATGACACGTGAATTTGCAATTTCCTGCCCGTTATAAAAAAAGAGTATGGTGGGGGGCGCCACGACGCCATAATTCTTTTCAATTATTTGATTTTCAACAGAATTATCAGTTACGTCCGCCCGTAAAAGGATGAAATCGGCTAGTTTTCGTTTAACGGATGGGTTAGAAAAAGTAAGTGAATCAAATTCCTTGCAAGCAATGCACCAATTAGCTGCGAAATCGAGCATTACCGGTTTATTTTCAGTTGAAGCGGTATCTATTGCGGTTGTGATATCAGCAACTGAGTGGACTGCTTGAAAAGGAAGCGCTGAAGTTGATTTTTTAAAGTGTGGTAATGTGCGTTGTATCATCATGGCAGCAATCACCAATAGTAAAATACCCAAAATATATTTAATAATATTCATCCATTTTCCAGGTTTGGGTAAAATACGCGTTCCTAACGCGCCAATTAATAGTAAAGGTGCGCCCATGCCGATACCGATTGAAAATAAAGCAGCGCCGCCCAGCAAGGCATTTCCACTTTGACTGATAAATCCGAGCACTGCCACTAGCGGAGGCGTAACACAGGGCGACAAAATTAATGTGGATAAACATCCCATGATGGCAACACCAAAATAGCTGCCGCTCTTTTGGTGATAGCTTTTTTCAGCGATATAAGCACGCCATTTTTCGGGCAATTGAATGGTGAAAAATCCGAATAATGACAATGCCATTAAAATAAATAAAAAACTAAAACATATAATAATCCAAGGTTGTTGAAAAACAATTTGAACATTACTGCCTAAAATAGCGAATAAAACACCGGCAATTGCATAAGTGATTGCCATTCCTAAAACATAAAATAATGATAATAAAAAAGTATGTGAATGCGCTTTATTTTTTTGACCGACAATGATACTGGATAAAATGGGGATCATCGGCAAAACACAAGGCGTTAATGATAATAAAAGCCCAAATCCTAAAAAGCCTATCATCATGAGGGAAAATGAATGCTTTGCAAGTAACGTTTCAAATTTATTGGGCGTAATTGATTTTATGTTTGGCGCAATATCGATATTTAATGCGGAAACAGGTTGCATATAATTGGCACTTAAATTAATGGAAATTAATTTTGTTATTGGCGGATAGCAATAGCCTGTTTTTGAGCAACCTTGATAATGCACCTGTAAAAGAATATTTTTTTCATTGGATTGAATAATGGGGATGGGAATCATTAAAGTATTTGCATATACATCAAAATTACCTAAGCTTGTTTTAAATACTTGGGTGTTAGATGGAAATAATGGGTTACCCAATTGAGCATTTGCTGGTTTTATCGCGCGAAATGAAAAATGTTTTTGATATAAATAATAATTTGGCGCTATTTTCCATGTTAATAAAACTGTTTGGTAATCCTTGGCTGTTCCTGAAAATTGAAATGCCTGTTCGGGAGACAGGGGAGCTATTGCTGCAAAAGCAGGAGAAATAGCGCTAAAAGTAAGCGAAATGAGTAAGAAAAGTGTTTTCATACATGTTCCTAAGCAGCATATTTCCGTATGAAATACGCCATTGCTGGATCTAGCACGTGATAATATTTATTTTTGTCCACAAAAATCATATCTAGCTTGTCTAAATCCTCTAAACATTTTTTAATGCCCGATGGATTTAAATCAACCCTACTAGAAAATTCTCGTCCTTGAGGTTCATGTGTTGTTTGAAAGGCTAGCGCTGTTATTACTTTTTTCCTGTTTAATGTAAGACGACTTAAATCATCTGTTATCCAAATACTTTGTTTTTCGACATAATCATCCCATGCATTTCTAACATCATAAATAGTGGGAATATCATTTGAACGCCACAAACGTCGACAAAGTGCGTTAAGATAATAAGGGTGGTTTTCAGTAAGATGAATGATTTCAGAAATAGTGTCATCGTCTAAGTGTTTTTTCCATTTATCTTTTGCAAATTTATTTAAAAATGGAAAATAACAAGCGGTGTCAATGCGATCAATCGTCATTAAATCACACAAATGATAAAGCGGGCGTGATTTATCTGTAAACATTTCATTTAATAAATGGCGTTTACTACCACAAAAAATGTAGCTGACGTAATTGCTGCGTTCTACGGCGTGACGAATTGCTGCTTCTACCGCATGATTTTCCTTTAATTCACCAATCTGTTGAAATTCATCAAAAACAATAACGCAGGATTTTTTAGTTTTTTCTGCAAATTGATCGAGTGTTAATAATAATTCAGAAATACTTTTTTCTGTTGTTTGGCGCGTGCTGATTTCTAATTTTTGACCGAGTATATTAAAGATTATTTTTGGGTTGAGTGTTGCAATAGAATCAATTAATTTATGTGCCAATGGTTTTGTTTTGGGTAATAGCGCATTGATAATTTTGGATACGCCTTCGGTAATGGCTTTGCGCACTTCTGCTTGTGCGAGCACAAAAAAGAAATCAATACTAACACTAGGGGTATCAATTTCCTTGAGTACCTGCGTAATCAAACTGGTTTTTCCGTATCGTCTGGGTGCAACTAAAACAATATGCTCATGTTCGTCGATGCTTGTCTTGAGCGCATTTCTTTCTTTGTTTCTGTTACAAAACACGTTGTCTCTTGCAAGGCCCTGTGGGAAATAACGTCTCATCTCTGAATCCTCATCACACCATTAGTGTCACACAATTGGTGTGATAAGGCAATGTCTTGCGCGGCTACCATATTCAAGATGCATACAGGCGCAACAGCGCTTGTATGCTTCAATGAAATTGAAATAATGTTACTAAATCAGGTAGTTCATTGTGATGAATCAATGGCAGTGAAGCTGTTGCAGCCTTGGACAGAGGCTATTTAAGGCTCCGTAACACATACTGCAAAATTCCGCCATTCAAATAATAATTTAATTCGTTGATAGTATCGATGCGGCATAACACATCAATGTTTTCTGATTTCCCATCCGCACACGTAATTTGCAATTGCAATTTTTTGCCGGGTTTTAAGCCTTGATCAACGCCGGTTATGTTAATGGTTTCCGAGCCATTTAAATTAAGTGTTTTGCGTGTTGTGCCTTTTAGGAATTCCAATGGCAGCACACCCATGCCAATTAAATTTGAGCGATGAATACGTTCAAAACTTTCGGCAATAACCGCTTTAACGCCCAATAATAAAGTGCCTTTTGCAGCCCAGTCACGTGAAGAACCGGTGCCATATTCAGCCCCTGCGAAAATCACGAGCGGAATATTTTCTGCTTGATATTGCATTGCGGCATCATAAATGGATAATTGCTTTTTATCAGGATAATGCAAGGTATAACCCCCTTCAACACCGTCTAACATTTCATTTTTAATGCGAATATTGGCAAAAGTTCCGCGCATCATTACTTCGTGATTACCGCGTCGCGCACCATAAGAATTAAAATTTAAGGTTGAAACTGAATGTTCTTTTAAATAAAGACCAGCAGGACTGTCTGGTTTAATTGAGCCGGCAGGCGAAATATGGTCAGTTGTTACGCTGTCACCCAAAATCGCTAAAATACGTGCATTTTCAATATTTTTTGGTGCTTCGGGTGTGGGTTTAATGCCATCAAAAAAAGGCGGCAATTTAACGTAGGTAGATTTGTCATCCCAATTATATGTTTCAGTTGCGGCAACTTTAATAGATTGCCAAGTGTCATCGCCCTCAAAAATTTCGCTGTATTCTTTTGCAAACATGTTTCGTGTGACATCCTGCAATGCTTTCGTTATTTCTTCAGTTGTTGGCCAAATATCTTTTAAATAAATTTTCTCACCTTTTTTATTGGTGGCAATAGCATCCTTATTTAAATCAATATTCATTGTGCCTGCTAATGCATAAGCAACAACGAGTGGTGGAGAAGCTAACCAGTTTGCACGTACCTGCGGATGGATGCGGCCTTCAAAATTTCTATTACCTGATAATACTGCACAAGCCACTATTTTATTGTCGTTAATGGTTTTTGCGATTGGTTCATTAAGTGGACCTGAATTACCGATGCAAGTTGTACACCCATAACCCACCAAATAAAACCCTAATTGTTCAAGCGAAATCAATAAATCTGCTTTTTTCAAATAATCTGTTACAACCTTTGAGCCAGGCGCTAATGATGATTTCACCCAGGGTTTTGCTTCTAGACCCTTTTCCAAAGCTTTTTTTGCTAATAATCCAGCCGCTAACATGACAGAGGGATTAGATGTATTTGTGCAGCTTGTAATGGCTGCGATAACCACATCTGCGTGATGCAAATCAAAACCAGCGTCAGTTGAAAATGATTTTGTTTTATCAGCTATTTTATTTAAATCAAGAAAATCTTGAACCGCTTTTGGCAATAAATTTACGGGTACTTGATCCTGTGGACGTTTTGGCCCCGCAACACTTGGAACAACGGTTGATAAATTTAATGATAATGTATCGGAGAATTCAGGTTCAAGTGCATGTTCACCATTGAACATGCCTTGCGCTTTCATGTAAGTTTGCACAAGTTCAATTGTTTCGGGGGGGCGATTAGTGAGCGTCATGTATTTAATCGTTTCTGCATCAATTGGAAATAATCCGCAAGTAGCGCCATATTCGGGCGCCATGTTGGCAATCGTTGCGCGATCGGCCAGTGGCAAATATTTTAATCCAGGACCATAAAATTCAACGAATTTTCCGACAACGCCCTTGAGTCGTAACATGTGTGTAATGGTTAACACCAAGTCAGTTGCAGTGATTCCCTCGTTTAATTTCCCATCTAAACGAAAACCCACTACATCAGGAATTAACATGGAAACAGGTTGGCCAAGCATCGCTGCTTCTGCTTCAATGCCACCTACACCCCAACCCAAAACGCCTAAGCCATTAATCATTGTGGTGTGACTGTCGGTTCCAACCAATGTGTCTGGAAACGCTTGTTTTTCGCCATTTTTTTCGTTGCTCCAAACACCTTTTGCCAAATATTCCAAATTTACTTGATGGCAAATACCGGTGCCGGGTGGGACAGCTTGAAAATTATTGAAAGTTTGTTGGCCCCATTTTAAAAACTGATAACGTTCGTGATTACGATCCATTTCAATTGTGACATTTTGAATAAAAGATTCATCCGTCCCATATTTATCAACTTGTACGGAGTGATCGATGACCAAATCAACCGGGCACAATGGATTGATTTTTTCAGGGTCGCCACTTAATGTTTTCATGGCATCGCGCATCGCTGCTAAATCAACAACGGCAGGAACACCTGTAAAATCCTGCATTAAAACACGTGCAGGGCGGTAAGCAATTTCATGTTCGGAATGTTTTGTATCAAGCCATGCTGCAAAAGCATCGATATCTTTTTGTGTTGTTGTTTCGCCATCTTCAAAACGCAATTGATTTTCCAGTAATATTTTTAGCGAAAAAGGTAATTTTTTAATTTGCGGGAATTTTTTTTCTAATTCGGGGATACTAGAATAGTGGTAGGTTTGGCCGTTAACGATTAATTGGCGACGGGTTTGGTAGGTGTCCTTCATGATGGCCTCGGTATCTGTGTTTCTGATGCATCATTGTATACTGGGGACTGGGTGGATTCAAATTTCGTTAACTCGGTGTCGAGTCGATAAATACCGAGTTGTCAAATACCAAGTCGAAAGATTACGAGATGAGCCTCAAAGCTGAAAATTCTCCAAGATTCGGGTTCAGCTCCTAAATTAAGTTTATGTTGACAGCATAAGGATATTGCCATATCCTTATGTTTATAACATAAGGATGAATCATGCTTCGAACACTTTTGCGAACCATTATTTTAGAATGGCAAACACCCAAGGTCGTCAAACCTGATGTGTCTCGCGTCTTGACGATTAACTTAGATACGATGCTAAATAATGAGCATATTGTACTGCTTACTGGTGTTCGTCGCTGTGGAAAGTCGACTTTATTGCAGCATATTCGCCAACAACATAATGAAAAACATTATTACTTAAACTTTGAAGATGAGCGTCTTATTGATTTTACAGTGGATCATTTCCAGATGATGATGGAAATCTTTGCTGAATTGTTTGGTGAAGAGAAAACCTTTTACTTTGATGAGATTCAAAATATAAAAGGGTGGGAGCGATTTGTTAGGCGCTTGTATGAACAAGGGTATAAAATTTTTATCACTGGTTCAAATGCAAAAATGCTGAGCCAAGAAATGGGAACGCATTTAACGGGACGTTATATTAAAATTGAATTATACCCCTTTTCTTTTTGTGAATTTCTGGACTTTAAAGGTGTAAAAATTAATGTGCAACATGCGACAACGGCTGTAAAAGCGAAACTGAATAATTTAATAAAACAATACATTACGGTAGGTGGATTTCCACAATATGTCAAAGATGAAATGTTAGAGTATTTACAGGCGTTATACGAAAGTATTTTATATCGCGATATTATCTCTCGTTATAAATTACCCAGTGAAACAGCTATTCGTCAGCTTGCTTTTTATTTTGCAAGTAATGTCGGAAAAGAAATAACATATAATTCACTTAAAAAGCAGTTGAATTTGGGTTGTGCAAATACAGCGGCTGAATATTGTCAATATTTAGAAAATTGTTATTTATTTTTTTTGGTAAAGCGTTTTAGTTATTCGCTGAAGCAACAATCGAATTCACCTAAAAAAGTTTATGCAATTGATTCGGGACTTGCGCATGCAATTGGGTTTCGTTCTAGTCAAGATGCTGGGCGTATGCTTGAAAACATTGTTTTCATTGAATTAAAACGCAGAAATTTTGAAATTTATTATCATCATGAAAAAAAAGAATGTGATTTTGTTGTGTGCAAGAAAAATAAAATCCAAGCGTTAATACAAGTTTGTTTTGATTTGGGCGATTTAGAAACCAAAGAGCGAGAAATAAATGGAATAATCGATGCAATGCAAACTTATAAAATTAAACAGGGCACAATTATTACTTTAACTGAAGCAGATGAAATGATTGTGACTGTGGATGCAAAAAAATATCGCATTGACATTGTTCCAATTTGGTTATGGTTAGTCGCTGTGCAAAAATAACTTACCCTTTTTAGCATCTCATTGTTTCGGCAGA
>Ga0155553_120_pt1 | contig 32047 bp, 37 predicted proteins | sample RifCSPhighO2_12_FD_107210 | JGI IMG/M metagenome (GOLD analysis project Ga0155553, IMG submission 107210) | Gammaproteobacteria bacterium RIFCSPHIGHO2_12_FULL_38_11
CGCCATAATTCTCTCCCTCCTTGGGTAAGATTTATTTTGATGCAACGAATGGTTTTTTAGCTAGCTTCGGTAAGATTTAATTTGATGCAATTCGCTCAACAGGACCGATGGCTGACTTTAAGTTACAAAACCCAGCCAACATTTACATAGTAGGAAGTCCCTGGAGTGGTCCCGCATGGACCTACTATGCAGCTTCATCTGGCCCAGGAAATTGCGTTCAATTTTCGTTACAACCTAAAGTAATTAGAGCAGATAATGGTCTGTTACAATCGACTACGCAATGCTTAAAGTTTGATCCAAACTCATTGACATCGACGAAATATAATATTTCTCGCAACAACAAAAATACGTTAACTGTTGATATCGCAGAATCTAATGGTAACCCTGTTATCAATAGCGCCACTTTTAACGGTGTGGATGTTAGCTCGATGATTGGCTCATGTTCGTAACTTGTTGAGATACACCATTGACAGTCCCCGCCCACGCGGGGATTTTTTATTTCACGACATTTGTAAACACGCTTTTTGATCTGTACAATAATTAAACCTCAACTAAACAACTTAAAGGATTATTGTATGAAAAAATTAATAATTGCATCAGTAGTTTGCTGTGCAGCGCCATTAGCGGGCATTGCGTGCGACATTCCTAATTGCATGACTGTCACTCCAGATAGCAGCATTCGATTCGTGACATTTTTTGCAAATAAAAGCGGCGCCACTATTCAAGGTGGGCCATGGAGTAAACTTGCACCCGGTTCATACGCTTGGGAACCAAAGTATTATCAGGGCAAAGTTGGCACTATCTATGTCGGCCAGGCTACCTATACGAATAAGGCAGGCAAGCCAGTTGAAGTATATGGGACATACAAAGTTGCCTTTAAAAAAACCACTAAAAATGCAACGTTAGCATTGTCGATAGTTCCTGGTACAACAAACACAAATGCCGCATGTAAAGTTTTGAGCGCGACGGGTACAGGGGTTGTCGTGACGCCACTTTCAACACAAATACGAAATACTGCGCCAGTATGCACGGCTGTATCAACCAAATAGCATAATCCCCGCCTCGCGGGGATTTTTTTATCCCACCCTATGGACGTGCATGAAATAGAATAAACGGATTATGTTCCGGTTTTTCATCGAAAAAACGTATTTAGTTCCGGATTTTCGATCTAAATCGTGTTCCCGAATCCATAATGCCCCCTATTTGAGAACACATCAGAAAATCCAGGTAAGGTTGTCGCAAGCATATCTTCAGCACGATTATTGGCAACACTGCCCAAGCCTTTCAATAAAAATTCAGCATAATAATTTGTGCTGTATTGACTTTCAAATGAAGCGCTTCCATTAACCGTAGGCACACCATTATAATCTTTTGAAACAATAAAACGAAACGCCCAACAACACGTGTTATAAGATAAACCAACATATTGATCGCGGGTAAGCGAATTCGTGAGATCATAATATTCATATCCAAAGAATTGCCAACGCACCGTGATCGGCCAAATTAAGCCTGCAGAAATCAAAGAAGAATCACCATTGAAAACAGGCGCATCATACGGTGTGTCCGAACTATTATTGGTGTATTGATAATTAAATAAAATAATTTTACGTTGTAAAAAGTGATATTCAACACCCGCTTGCGCATTATTCACTTCACCCAACGCAGTATCCCACGCAACTCGTGAATTAATCGCCCACAGCGCATTCGGATTCCAAATTAAACCACCCGTAATAGGCGAAATAGATTTGGGCGCCTGGCAGCTGGTTTGTGATAAACAGACATGCGGATCAGTAAAATAATCAATAAACCCTAATTGTGCCGATAAAATATCATCCGCATCATTTTGACGTAATATATTACTCGATAACCCCACACTCAATTGATTTGCATTTTGAAAACGATCAAAACCTGAGAATTCATTAATTGAATATAAATTACTGGTTGAAAAAGGCAATAATTGCGTATCAAAATTCGGATAATTATTTTGATTTAAATACGGCGTATACAGATAAAAGATGCGTGGCTGTAATGTTTGAATATATTCTTGCCCATCAATATGCATTTGACGATCAAAATATAAACCACTGTCGATATCAAAAATTGGCAAGGTGCGATTAATATCATAATTCGATCGTGGCGCTGTTGGGCTCACGCTGGGCAATTGCGCAAAATAACTGGTGCTATCTGCAATAAGTTTGGGGGTCAGGTAGAATGAAGCCCAGGTAAAAGGTCTGCTGATACTTGGCTGAAAATGTAATCGTTCACCAATCGGCATTTGAAACGTTTGCGGCGTGAAATTACTTTGATACATGAAATTGACCGCTTGTGCCGATAAATCAAAATTATAATTTGGGATAAATTGTGGATAAGCTGCACTAAAATCCAATTCAGGTAATCGCGTATATTGATTTTGTGCGGGCGTGTTAATTTGACCCAGTGGATGCAAGGTTTGATAAGTTTGTACTAAAAACGTATCCTGCCAATGCAAGCCTGCGTAATCTAATTCTGAAAAGCTGGGTATTTGATTAGAGTTTTGGGATAAAAAATCAGTTTGAAAATCCTGCGCATAATAAGAATCACTTATGTAACGCGCATAAAATTTTCCAGTCCAATATTTATTAAATGTCACATTGTTTTCTAAATTAATAAAGAGGCGATTATTGCTGTCATCTTGTAATTCTGAAATATAAGGTGGCGATGCCGATGATGAATTATTTGCCACGGCATTTAACGTGTTTTGACGGAAACTGGCAAATTCACGATCATCTGGTAAGATACCCGCATACAAAAAACCATCAGATTGACTCGTTAAATAACGAAACAATCCATTTAATTGTACACCACGTTTGGAATACCATGATGGCGTAAACAATAAATCATAATTTGGCGCTATATTCCAATAATAAGGTTCTCCCACATAAAAGCCATGTTGCCCCGTGCCATTTTCATAACCCATTCTAGGTGGTAAAAATCCTGATTTGCGCGCATTATTTAACGGAAATGAAAAATAAGGCGTGTAAAAAATCGGTACGTGCTTAAAGTGGATGACAACATTATGCGCATAACCTTCGCCTTTACTGTGGTCCAGCTGTATCGACTTTGCATTAAGGTACCATGATGGATTTTTTGGAGAACAAGTGGAATAGGTTGCATTTTTCAAATCAATCTCACCATTGGGTTTTCGATGAATTGACTTAGCCACTCCCCACGCATCAAATGACGTAATCACCATAGGTAATTCATGCTCACCAACAATGTGATACAGCGCATTATTCAAGGAGATCGTATTTTTAACAAGGTTATAATCTGCCTTTTTTCCCAACATTAATTTGCCCGCTTCTTGTACGCGCACGTGACCAATTAGTTTAATATCGGTTATTTTTCCAGATTTGCTATCTCGATAAACAAGGGCCTTATCAGTATAAATTAACCGACCTGGTTGACGGATAAGCACACTGTCTTGCAATACAGAAACACCATTGGTACGAAAAATCACAGGACCCTTTGCCGTAATAACAACAGGTATTTTTTTATAGGGTGGAGGATGGGGGACGTCTTCAACTGATTTCGGTTGTGCATAAAATCCATTACACTGCGAATGTTTTTCACCCGGAACATGCCCGGTTACCCAACCTAGCGCATCCGCCACTGAATCAGATGCAGAAACATCTACACTCGCCAATACCACGGCTGCAAATAAAATCGGGTTAATAATTATCGTTAGTTTTTTCACGGCAGACTTAATTTTTTTTAAAACTCCTGTATTATACCCATTGTGTTTCAATATGCGAGCAGTTCAATGGACACTTCAATTGATTCCAGGTTATCTGCATTACATGCTTGGCTATCTGGCCTTTTTCATGAGACCACTGCTTTCACAATCACACCCTTAACAGGCGATGCAAGCTTTCGTCGCTATTTTCGCGTCATTATTGCAAAAAAAACGTTTATCGTGATGGATGCGCCGCCAGAAAAAGAAGACTGCACCGCTTTTATTGCTATTGCAGATGCATTTAAAAATGCATCAGCGCGTTTTCCCCACATTATTTCTCACGATCTCAATCAAGGATTTTTATTGCTGCCTGATTTCGGTGATCGACAATTATTGCCTTCACTTGAAAATAATGCTGCTGATAAATTGTATCAATCAGCGATGACCACTTTATCGCAAATTCAACAGTGTAGTATCGTGCCGAATTATAATTTACCCTGTTTTAATGCTGTTTTATATTGGCGTGAATTTGAAATTTTCGACACCTGGTATATCAAAAAAAGACTGGGCAAACAATTATCCAACGTCAATGAAAAAAAATTAAAATCATGTTATCAATTATTGATTGATTCTGCCAATGCGCAACCGCAAGTATTTGTCCATCGCGATTACCATTCACGCAATATTATGGTGTGCGATGATGGTGAACTGGGTGTTCTGGATTTTCAAGATGCGGTTTTAGGCCCCATCACCTATGATTTAGTTTCCTTATTGCGCGATTGCTATATTGCATGGCCCGATGATCAAGTAGAGAAATGGGTTAGGTTGTTTTATCAACAATTAAATTTGTCGCTTGATTTTAAAATTTTTATGCGTTGGTTTGACTTAATGGGATTGCAACGACACCTAAAATGCCTGGGTATTTTTTCACGATTATATTATCGCGACGGAAAAGAAGCTTATCTCAAAGAAATTCCGCGGGTGCTAAATTACGTGATGACTGTTTGCAATAAATACCCAGAATTGCAATTGATGATAACATTACTTTAATTTATCCCTGGCCAATCGCATGCCATCAAAAACAGGCTTTGCTATTTTTCTCGGAAACCGCTTTGGTAATTCTTTTGTGACAACACAAATAACATCATCCACCTTACTCAACATGGAATTTATTATTTCTTCGGCTTTCTCGGGCGAAAAACGCGCTGTTTTTGCAGCACTTAAAAAATGACGTCGTTGCATTTCATGCCAATGATAATGCTTATTTTTTCCTTCCAGTGCCATTGCCATTTTTATTTTTTTTGCTTGCAATTGCTTGTTGGCAATTAACGGATAGGCTGACATGATGTCATACAAGGGTGTTAATCGAAATTGCCCACCAGGCTCTAAAAAAATACTGAAATTTTTGGCATGGCCATCAATAGCCGCCAACAACCAAAACAATACCTGCGTCCCAAAAAAAAATTCGCGATCTTTATCTGGTGTTGCAGAACCCAGCAATAATTTCATAATATCTTTTATACCAGGACCACCATCCGATTGATATTTAAAATCAGGAGGAATACCCAATGCTTGACACATATCTTCTTGTGGTAAACGCAGTATTTTTTTTCGATCACGTGATAATTTACGATCAAAGCGCTTAACAATCAACGCTTTTACACCATCAAAAATGCCAATGTCGCATGAAGCTGTCGGCAATCCAAATGCTCTTGCAATCTGCGCACATAACCATTCGTTTTCACAGCTGTCACTTAAATCCATTTTCTGATGCAAAATGACACCAATCGGCAATTTAAAAATATGCGTTGTGGGTGTTGAACCAATAGGTCGCATCCATTTTTTGCGCCAATATAATAATGCAGATTTTTCTTGTGCGCCCGCTATTGAAATACGAAAATCATTTTCATCATGCGTCATTCCCAATGGGTTTGTTTTTATATTACGCAGCAGCGATGCTATTTTTTTTTCACTGAGCGGCGCACACTGTATTCCACTTGAAAATTTATTATCATCCGGCATACGCAGTTGTATTGCACCAACGCAATCTTTTCCAATTACCGTCAATAAATCAAATGGTTCATTCGTGGCCGCATGAAAATAAGCTTGAATACGTGATCGAATTTGCGGATTATCAGGAAGTAAATTATCAAAAAAAGAATAAACCGTTCGCGCCGTAAATTCTTTTGCAAGCAAAGGCAATGACAACGATATAGGGCGTGCGCCTGGCATAGCTAACCATGTTGCATCATAAGAAAAACAAAATGCACGGCTTCCCTTTTTTTCAAGTGTGCCGACTCTTTTTTCATTCATATACACATGCAAAACACGATTTTTTGTATTGTTTACCATTCTTCCTTCCACTCAGTTTGATCAGATGATTTATCCAACGCACTTAAATCAAGATTAACCGCAGACAATATGTAAAAAAGCGTTTGCAATTTTGACCTTTCCGGTTTATTTTCAAATGATGAAATAGTTTGCTGTTTAACACCAATTTTTTTCGCAACCATGGATTGACTGAGTTTGAGTTTTTTTCGCTGCTTAATGACCAGCAATGCCAATTCAGCAGCAGAACGAAGAATAATCATATTACCCCCTATAACGGATAAAACAAATTTTATCCCCTATAGAGGGTAAAGTCAACATTATCCGCTATAGGGGGTAAAATGAAAGCCATGATCCTTGCCGCCGGCCGCGGCGAACGACTGAAACCATTAACGGTCATTACCCCAAAACCCCTATTAATAGTGGGTAATACCACTTTGCTAGGGCACACGCTACATCAGTTACATGACGCAGGAATTAAAGATGTGGTTATTAACGTGCATCATCTAAAAGACCAAATCATCGATTATTGCGGCAATGGTTCTCATTTTAATTTAAATATTCAATATTCAATTGAAGATGAATTACTGGAAACAGGCGGCGGACTTTTTCAAGCGTTACCTTTACTGGGCAATAAACCGTTTTTATTAATCAGTGGTGATATCTGGACGGATTATCCATTGACAAATTTAATAATAAAACCTGTGCGCGCTGCACATTTGGTATTCGTGAATAATCCTGATTTTCATTTAGCGGGAGATTATAGTTTAGATAAAAATAATATTGTACGCGCCGATCACTCTGAAAAATTTACCTATGCCAACATTGGCATAATTCACCCTGATTTATTTTACGCTGAAAAACCCGGCGCCTTTCGTTTAACAAAGGTTTTGCAGCCCGCGATTAATCAAGGCCTGGTAACAGGTGAGCATTATAGTGGTGTTTGGCACAACGTTGGCACAACCAAAGCGCTACACGAACTACGCGAACACCTTCGTTAACCAATTGTGAATATCCTGAATTTCTGGCGGCGTGATTTCATGTTGCATAGCATATTCCTTCCATTGCGTATTTGGATGTGTTTCACGAACAATGTCATATGCCATTTTTCCCGCGAAACACGGCAAGGTCATATCATGCGATCCATGTGCAATAAAAATAGGTGTTTGTAAATTGGTTTCCACTACATGCTGACCATGTTCGTGCAACAACGGCAAATAACATGAAAGCGCTAAAATCCCCGCTATTTTTTGTTGCTGACGCACACCCGCATACAACGCCATTGCTCCGCCCTGTGAAAACCCCGCAAGTACAATACGATTGGCAGGCATGCCATTTGCAATTTCCGCTTGAATTAGCTGCGTAATCGCGTGCTGTGATGCAATAATTCCCGCTTGATCCTCATGATTTAAATCCGTCAAACTATAAATATCATACCAAGCACGCATCAACACATGATTATTAATCGTAACAGGTCGAACAGGTGCATTAGGAAATATGAAACGCAGCGGCAATCGATCACCACGCCAAAGATCAGGCACAATCGTGTCAAAATCAGCGTGATGCGCACCTAAACCGTGCATCCAAATAACACTGCCGATGCTTTTTTGTTTTGGATTTAAAATATGCGTTTCTAGATTTGAATTGGTGTTCATATGATTTTTTCTCAATATTACAATATTATGTTATGATTTCGTCTTTGAATTTTATCACAGGATAACCGCATTGAAAGCATTGTTTTTAATTTTACTGTGTGTAAGCGTTAGTATGTTAGCAGGCTGCGGACAAGAAGGCTCATTATATTTACCCCATGGGAAATCAGAAGCTGCTCCTATTTCAACCGGGAAAGTAACACAATGAATGAACTGTTTTTTACTAAAATGCACGCATTGGGTAATGATTTTGTTGTACTAGATACCATTCGACAATCCGTTACAATCACCCCTGAATTTATTCGCCATATTGCCAACCGACATCGCGGCGTAGGATGCGATCAAGTATTGTTGTTAACGCCCACAGAAAATCCTGCGGCTGATTTTGGTTATCGTATTTTCAATGCGGATGGCAACGAAGTGTATCAATGCGGCAATGGTGCGCGCTGTATGGGCTTATTTATTCAATCAGAAAACTTAAGTGAAAAAAAAATTATTTATTTGGCAACACGCCATCATGTTATGCGTGTGGCTTGCTTACCGCTAAATCAAATAGAAGTGGATATCGCCATACCTAACTTTAATCCTGCAAGCCTGCCTTTTATTACCACAGAAAAGGCAGCACCTTATCACCTTCAATTATCAAAACATCATATTATTTTTGATGTGGTGAACGTCGGCAATCCTCACTGCATTATACGCGTAGAAAATGAAGTGGCCGACGATATAATCGACATTGGCAAACAGCTCAACGAACACCCCGTTTTTCCGCAAGGCGTAAACGTGGGATTTGTTTACGTTCAATCACGTGACGCTATCAAATTAAACGTGTATGAGCGCGGCGTGGGTTTAACAGAAGCCTGCGGTAGTGGCGCCTGCGCTGCCGTGGCCATAGGTCGATATGCCGGTTATTTAAATGAAACTGTCACAGTACATCAAGCCGGTGGTTTATTACGCGTTACCTGGCCATCAGATGACGCGATGATCCAGCTGCAGGGATCAGCAACAATTGTTTTTCGCGGTGTTTGGTAGCACTTCTTCTTGCTCATTTCACCAAATCAGATAAAATGGCGTTTACATTATTTGGAAGCCTTTTCGTTTAAAGAGGGAGTGCATTATGATAGCAAAAAAAAAGAAAAAGGTTATTAGCAAAAAACCGGCAAGAAAAGCAGTAAAAAACCCAAAAAAGGCCGTTAAAAAGGCGACAAAAAAAATCGTTAAAAAAGCAACGGTGAAAAAAACAGTAAAAAAAGCAGCAGCGAAAAAAACAATAAAAAAAATAACAAAAGCAAAACAACCCGCCAAAAAGACAACGCAAAAAACCGCAAAAAAAGCGCCGTCTAAAAAATCATTGGCAAAAAAATCTATTGTAAAACCTGCTACCAAACCTGTTGTTAAACAAAAAATCACGAAGAAGCAGAGAAGTAAAAAAATGACTGAAAAACTGGAGTACAATGCAGGTGAAGAATTTGATGTTATTCAATTGCCAGAAAGAGCAACACCACGTAAAGCAACCACATTACTGGGCGCGCTGGAATTTACACCTTATCAACCTAAGCCCAATGAAACCTACATGAATGACGCGCAACGCGATCATTTTAGAAAAATTTTAGATGCATGGAAGCAACAGCTAATGCAAGATGTCGATTTAACAGTAGGCCACTTAAAAGAAGAAGCTGTTTTTTACGCTGACCCTGTCGATCGCGCCACACAAGAAGAAGGCTTTAATTTAGAATTGCGTACACGTGATCGCGAACGCAAATTAATTAAAAAAATTGAGCAATCACTCGATTTACTAAACACGAGTGAATATGGTCATTGCGAAGATTGTGGCGCAGATATTGGCATTCGTCGATTGGAAGCACGCCCAACCGCCGTAAAATGCATTGATTGCAAAACGTTCCAAGAAATTCGAGAAAAGCAGTTAGGTGGGTAAAATTATTATTTCAGGTTTAACCGTGCACGCCGTCATTGGCGTGTATGCTTTCGAACAATCAATCACACAAACTTTATCAATTGATTTATCTTTCGCAGTCGACGTTAATCATGCCGCAGAAAATGATTTATTAAATGATACACATGATTACGCGGTGATCTGCCACAGCATTACTTCTTTTATCGAAAAAACACCCTGTCGCTTATTGGAAACATTAGCAAAACGATTAATCGACTATTTAAAAAATGAATTACAACTGACACAAGTACAATTATCAATTACCAAGCACCCCAAGGATTTGCCCAATGTTAGCGGCATCACTGTTTCTATCAGCGCGTAAAGCCTGCCGTTTTTGCTGCTTCCAAATTAAATGTAATGAGCTCGCTGCAAAACCAGACCCAATAGGCACTGGTGCCGGCACAGGACAAGCATAATCAGCCAGTGTTGTTCCCCATAACAATTCATTTGAAATTTTTCTTTCGCGCAATATCTCCATCATTTTAAATTTAACGCGACTAACATGACCGCCTGAAAATAATCTGTCTGCCTGATCACGAATATTTTTCGTGAATAGCGCTTGTTTTTTTTCAAGCTTCTTATCAACTGTTTCAGCAGTCCTGTTGCGAAAAGCTGCTATAAAATATGTAAATCCATTCATAGAAGGAAGAAGCTCAGAATAAACTTTATAAGGAACACCAAGCGAAATTAATTCAAGAAATTGTGTGGCGCATAACATGTTTCTCATCTGACCATTAAAAAATATTTTAGAAAAGTCTTCATACTGCTCATATGAAGTGTTCGTTTCACTGAAGAAAAGATCGAAATTCTTCTTATTGGCAGATCCCTCTTTACAAAAAGTCTCATAAAGTTTCGCTGCATAAGCCTGCCTTTCAATTTCATTTTTCAAAATAAGCCTAACATTCTCTCTTGTCGCAATATCTCTTACTAAGCAAGCAATAGCGATATCTTCTGCTCTTTCTTCTCGGGCAGCATCAGTATCATTTGTAACAGCCATTTTCACTTCTATTTTCAATTTTCGCAATGCTTCAAAAACTTCTCGTATCTCTTTTTCCTGAAGCGCATATTCGGCTTTATCGGGTTTTATATGTTTATCTGCATCACAAAATTCTTCGTTATAAGCACAAATATCTTTTCTCAAATGAGAATGTATATACGCTTTATGCGTTTCCAGAAATTGATGATATTCTGGCATAAATACAAGTACTTTTTTAATCCGTGCTTGATGCGACATAATCGTATTCAATAATGCATCAGAAAAAAAGGGGGAAGTGCCAGCGGGCGAGTGCGCTTCAATAAGCGAACTCACTCTATTTGATGTTGGCAGCAAAAGGAATTTGGTGAGTCGGTAAAATAAGTGCTGCCTAAAATAAGGATCAATTGATAATTCTTCAATGATAACGCTTTCAACCAAATTAATTCGCCACTGAGAAAAAGGATCATTAAAAGGTTTAAGATTGTTAAACACACTAAGCTTAAGAATATCATCCGCAGATATAATACTAAAAGCATCGCAGGCATAATAAATTAAATTTGGCCATCGTGTTAACCGATAATCGTCCAGTGTTTTTTCACCATATTGCCCTCCATCTGACAGAAGATTAGAAAATGTCGCCCACTTTCTATCATGATCAAAATGACATATTTCTTGTTTATCGTAATCAAATCCCCAATTTTTCGTGTGTAAATCAGGATCTTGAAAACACAATACCGTTAATAAGATTTTTGAAAGTTCATCCTGCCTGTAAGGAAAAAAATTATCAATTACCTCTGCATGAAGCCTACACGCAGGCACGAACTGGGGAATGGTTTTTGATAGGAATTGAATATCGATTTTTTCAGGTGTTTCAACCTGATACACCCTTCCTTTTGGCGTGAACGCTGAATCAAAAACAAGTCGCATCAAATGCGCAGAAACAGCTTCAACCGTCGCAAGAAAGGGGTTCACTATGTTTTTTTTATCATGATAAGGGGTTGTTCCACCGCTTTTCTTTGTTTTTAGCGCAGCGCGAACATTATTATCGGCAGTATTATCCTCTAAGAAAAAAACAAGTGTTTGAGGTGTCGATTTAATAAGACATTTTGGCATCGTATATAATCTCAAAAAGTGTAATTGTAGACACTACAAATAGCTTAGGAGCATGCCTGCATCAACAGAAATCATTTGCCCTGTAATGGACGCTTGCTCTGCTAAAAAAAAGGCAGTTTGCGCAATATCCATTGGGCTTATCTCTTTTTGCAATAGAACCGCAGCTTCAATCGCTTTTTTTTCAGCATCAGAAAAAGCATTTTTATTTTCAGGCCAAATTACATGTCCTGGTGCTACTGCATTCACACGAATTTGAGGTGCTAATTCTAAGGCCAACGATTGCGTTAACATAGCTAACCCTGCTTTTGCACAAGAATAAAGGGGATAATTTTTCATCGGTTTTTTATTGGCATGCGTATCAACAATATTAATAATATTACCATTGTTTTTCGCCAACAAAGGGGCAGCTGCCTGCGATAAAAAAAATGGCGCTTTGAGATTGCTGTTTAACAATAAATTCCAATCATGCTCATTCGTTTTTCCAACAGGTGTGGGAAAAAAGGTTGACGCATTATTAATTAAAACATCCAAGCGATGCCAAATTGCATTTGCATCAAAAATTAATTTTTCATAGGCATCAAAATTGTCTAAATCAGCTGAAATTGCAGCAGCAAAATTATCACGTCGTTCATTTAATTTTTTAATAAGTGTTTCTGCATCCTGTTTTGAATGCCGATAATGTACAATGACACGATAACCATTGAGATGAAAATACTCGGCAATCGAAGCGCCAATCCGCCTTGCCCCACCCGTTACTAACACAACCTTTTGGTTTTTGTTGCTCATACGTTTATACTCTTGACTAGACAGGAATAGGGAATGTAGCCCCATCATGACTCAATTACCATCACCTCATCCAGAAGCCAAAGCCCTATCAGATCAACTATTGTCGCAAATTATCGCCGAAATTAAAGCAACTCAGTTTATCTCTTTTGCGCGTTACATGGAATTGGCTTTATATGCGCCACAGTTTGGCTATTATCGTAATGGATTAAGGAAATTAGGTAAAGAGGGGGATTTCGTCACTGCGCCTGAAGTTTCACCCTTATTCTCCTACTGCCTTGCCAATCAATGTTCGGAAATTTTGCATAAATTAAAAGATGGCGATATCTTGGAATTTGGCGCTGGTACTGGCGTCATGGCTGCTGATATTTTAATAACACTGAAAAAACGAGGGCAATTACCCGATCATTATTATATTTTAGAGTTAAGTGCTGCATTAAAATCGATGCAAATGAAAACAATTCAAGAAAAAATTCCCGAATTGCTTCACAAAGTAACCTGGTTAGATGCATTTCCCTCCAAACCCATTCAAGGCGTTATTTTAGCAAACGAAGTGTTGGATGCGATGCCTGTTAATGTGTTTAAAAATACGGGTGGCATTAAGGAATGTGCCGTAACACTAGATAATAATAATTTGTTGACGCTGTGTATTTCAGAAAATATTAAATTAACAACTGAAATTAATCAGTATGATATTAATTTTTCAGAAAACTATATGTCTGAAATTAATTTATATTTACCCGGCTGGATGAAAAGCATGGCCGATAGTTTATCGCGCGGCGCAGTATTTATTATTGATTACGGTTTTTTGCGTCATGAATATTATCACCCCGACCGAATGCAAGGAACATTGATGTGTCATTATCAACATCACGCACATCCCAATCCGCTTGTTTTTCCAGGCATTCAAGATATTACCGCACATGTTGATTTTACGGCAGTGGCAGAATCCGCTGAAAAATGTCATTTAAATGTTGCCGGATTTTCTAATCAGGCAAGTTTTTTAATCAACTGTAACTTATTATCTTTTATCGATAATACATTAGATGAGAAAAAGCGTTTTAATCAAAATCGGCAGATTATGAAATTAACATCACCAAATGAAATGGGTGAATTATTTAAAGTAATGGGGTTAACGAAAAATTATGAAGCAGAATTAATGGGATTTAAATAGCACAGTGCGAATACGACAGGGCTGTTCCCTAAAATTAACGTGCGCAGCTGATTGCGAATGATTCACGCGAGAAACTACTTACAGCAAGAGGTTACCATGAAAAACAAACACGCAACATTATACTTCAACCAAGGGCAATTTAAATTTTCTATTGCACATTTTACCCTTTTTTCCAGAACAGAGCGTGAGCCACTTCATGGCCATAATTATTCTCTTCAAATAAAATTAACGGCGAAAATAAATGAGCCGGGTATTACCTTCGACTATCGATTACTGCACGATAAATTAAATGTACTGTGCAAACAGTTAAATTGGCACACCTTAATTCCAACCCAATCACCTTATATGCAAATCGAAGAAGATCCAGAACATTATCAAATTACGTTTAATCATAAATCTATGTGGTTATTAAAAACGGATGTCGTTTTAATGCCCCTTGACAACATCACATTGGAAACCTTATCGCAATGGTTTTCCGATCAATTGGCGCAAGAAAAGCAATTTATCGAAGAATTTAGCATAAAGGATATTGCTATCAAAGTATTTAACGGCCCTTTTCATGCGGCACAGGCGTGTTGTTTATAGAAAAATATGCTTTAATGTCGCCATCATTATGGGGACTACTTTGATGCATTATTTTTCATTACTACTTACTGCCACTGTGCATTTACGCCCAATTGTATTTTACATATCCTGCGCGACAATATTATTCGTATTCACATTATTACTTTTTATATCAATTAAGCATAAAAAAGCCAATTACACAGAAATAACCTGGTCGCTCATTCCCTTCATTATGTTATTTTTATTACTCATCCCTATTGTCACGGTATTTTTTACTTCATGAAAAATAAAATTAAATCTTATCTCACCCTCTGTAAACCGCGCGTTGTTTTGTTAATGATATTAACCAGCATGGTCGGAATGGCTTTAGCACCTGTTCATTTTTCCTGGACAGTGTTTATTTTTGGCAATACCGGCATTGCATTGATGGCAGGCAGTGCTGCCGCCATTAATCATTTGGTTGATCGTCAAATTGACCGCATCATGAATCGCACACAAAATCGGCCCGTCGCACAAGGCACGATCACCACACGCAATGCGATTTTATTTTCAATTATTTTATGCGCGTTCTCACTTTTTATATTAATTAACTATGTAAATAATCTCACAGCGTTGTTAACCTTTTTAACCTTAATCGGCTATGCCGGTATTTATACTTTATTTTTAAAACATAAAACACCACAAAATATTGTGATCGGCGGCATAGCCGGTGCCGCACCACCATTACTGGGTTGGGTTGCAATGACAGGACACATCGACCCAGGTGCCTTGTTATTAATGTTAATTATTTTTATTTGGACGCCCCCCCACTTTTGGGCCTTGGCAATTTACCGCGTTGATGAATATGCAAAAGCAAATGTCCCCATGTTGCCCGTCACGCACGGCATTTATTTTACAAAAATGAATATTGTTCTTTACACTATTTTATTATTTGCAATCACCCTATTGCCTTTTGCAATCAACATGTCTGGTTGGCTATATTTAATTTCAGTTATTTTATTAAATATGCGATTTTTACAATGGACTATTCGTTTACTTTATACAAATAAACCCAAGATTGCTTTGTCTGTGTTTCGTTTTTCAATCATCTATTTGATGAGTTTGTTTGTTATCTTGCTTGCGGATCATTTCATCAAAACACCACAATTTTTTATCCATTAATTGGCTCGGATGCACACTTTGTAATGCATGCAGCATATTGCTCGGCACTTTTGGATTATCCAGCGTCAACGCTTCCACTAGTTTTTTTATTTTTTTACGCGTTAGATTTTCCTGTAACCCGCATAACGTGCAGGGAATAATGGGGAATTGTTGTTCGCTCGCGTAAGTTTTGATATCTGCTTCCTGGCAGTAAACCAGCGGGCGAATTACGATATGTTTTTTATTATCCGACAGTAATTTCGGCGGCATCGATTTAATTTGGCCGGCATATAAAATCGACATTAATAATGTATGAATCAAATCATCTCGATGATGCCCTAATGCCACTTTATTAAACCCATTTTCTTGCGCATAACGATAAATATTGCCACGACGTAAGCGCGAGCATAATGAACAGTATGTTTTTCCTTCAGGAATGACACGTTTAACAACAGAATAGGTATCGCGCGTTTCAATTTCAAATGGAATTTTATGATCGCTTAACCAATTGCGCATGTGGGAATCATCCCAACCCGGTTGCGACTGATCTAAGGTAAATGAAAAAATATCGAATGCATTGTGCCATTCAAGACGAATAAGGCTGAGAATACGCAGCAGGGTATAGGAATCTTTTCCACCCGATAAACAAACCATCACGCGATCACCCTTCTCGATTAACTTGTAATCGGAGATAGCACGACTGACATAATGTAATAGTTTTTTTTCGGATTTGGACGAATTACGCATAATCAAACACCCTCTTTCGCAAAACGAAAGAGAGTATCAGAAAAACAGGTTTATTGCTCCTGTGTTTGCGCAGGTGCTGGTTCAGTTGTTGCATTTGTTGACTCTGTTGATGTGCTTGCTACATCAGATGGTTCAGATGGCGCAGATGGTGCAGCAGCTGTATCACTTGAATCAGTGGCAGGTGTTGCATCAGCTGACGCTGACGAGGTCGCTGGCATTGTTTCAGCTGTTGTTGCCGCTGGCGTTGTTGTTGCTGCTGCTGGTGTTGCCGCTACTGCTTCAGTTGTTGTTGCTGTTGCGGGCATAGTTGTTGATGTGTCCCCCATTGCAGTCGTTGTCACCGCTGCATTATCCATTCCTGCTTTCATATAATGATGATAAGTCAGGCCAGCACCCACAAGACCACCCACAATAAAAATAACCAATCCACTTACACATTTATTCATAACTTCCTTCCTCTATAATAATTGTTAAAAAAAATAAACAGTAGAATCTGAATCGCTATTCTACTCAAGCGCTATGCAATAGCCAATAACTTTCTTTCCGCTCCCTACTTTCCTGGCACGTCCCCCCAAATTACTTTGTGCAGCTGAGTTTGAAACCGCACGGGTAGCTGATCTTTCAAAATCCAATCTGCCAAATCCGCATTAGACAACTGCTGATAGCTCGGCGAAAACAAAATTTCACATTTTTGGTTCAATTTAAATTGATCTATTATTTTTTTTGCCCATTCATAATCAGTTCTGTCACAAATGACAAATTTAATTTGATCATGCGGTAATAAATAAGCGATATTTTCAAAATTATTTTTTGAAGATTCGAGTGAAGCCGGTGTTTTAATATCCACAATTTTAACAACACGGGGATCAACGTCAGCAGTAATAATAGCACCGCTGGTTTCTAACGAAACCAAATAACCGCGATCACATAATTGCGTTAACAACAGCAAACATTCTTTTTGCGCCAACGGTTCACCCCCCGTGACGGTAACGTATTTTGTACTGTATTTTAAGAGTGTTTTTAATATTTCATCAATCGAAATATTTTTTCCACCGGAAAAGGCATAAGCGGTATCGCAATATTGACAACGCAACGGACAACCTGTCAAACGTATAAATATTGTCGGTAATCCTACCGTTCGTGTTTCACCTTGAAGTGAAAAAAATATTTCAGTAATTCGCAACATAATTTTAGAAATACACATTCACATCTGCTAATACGCTGATAATTCCTATCCCGGTTCCATTGATTACGGCACCTGATGCTGCACCACGTCCAGTTGATGTATTTACACTGCTGTAATCGCCTTCGTAGTTAACTTCAAGACTTTCCAAGGTTTCGCGCCAAATATTGGCACTCAAAAACAGAGCATATTTATTTTCTTCTAAGTTCAAGGCCAAAGCCTGCCAAGTATGATCACAGGAAGCACCAACAGCAACGCCATATTTTTTAGCGAAAAAGGGTAACGCATAGTCGATTTCACCATGTACTGCCGCTGGTAATGCACCAGCGTTATCATACTGTAAATCTTGTGGTGAAAATTGTGTTATGGCAGACATACCTTCTGCCAAAAAGGTAAATCTGCCCAACACCAATGATCCATTCAAATCTGCACCACCAACAGGATAGACCAAATTATTTGATGTGCTATTTGCACCAAATCCACTGAATTGGTTGTTCGTTGTGGAATAACCCGTTCCTTGCATACCTTGAGAATCTGCAATATTTGACACCCAACCCCCACCAACACTATAACTATCATCGCCATGGAATATTTTTTTATAACCGGTATCAGCACCCGCTTGTTTAACAACGCTGTCTTCGCCTGATGTTTGACTACCACCATATCCAAAAATAGACGCATAATAATTACCCACCGAATAACCTAAAATAGCCGTCGGCGTACGAATTTCCATCATGGATTGTGTCATAGGCGTACTAACCATACTGCTTGTATAAGCACCAAAAGGCGCATACATTTCACCAATCGTAAAATAAAGCGGGCACACATTTAAATTACCGATGGTTAAAAATCCACGCTCTAAGTAAATAGTAGAATTGGGGGCACGATTACCTGTACTCACTGGACTACCATTGAATGACAAAGCCATAAAACCCGATGCCCATTTACTTGCAATCGCATTAATATCTAATTCTGCTGTCGATAAGTTAAATCCAGACGTTGGACTGCCACCCGTCGAGTTGGGCGTAAATGCACCGCTAGAATAAAACTGCCCTGCAAGCGATCCGCTGACCTGTATAACAGGGCGATGGAGCGGATATCCTGCTAGATCCATCGCCTTAACCAGTTCTTTTTTCTGCCTCAACAAAATCAAATCTTCATTGATTGAAGACACGTTATACAACAAATCTGAGCCACTATAAGCTAAATGCCTTGATAAATAGGGAACGGCTGTTATGGTTACATAGTGACTCCACATTTTAACAATTTCTGGCGATTCATGACTTGTTGCTGCTGCTGTTGGCATTTTCAGTTTCGGCGTTTTTGTTTGTTTTTGCGTGGTTTTGTGACGCAATAACCAAACATCATGTTCTAATTTTTTTGTTTGCGCACTCAGTTGATCCACCTGCGCTGATAAATTCGCACTATTATCCGCTGCAAAACTCGGTACAGATAAAGCTAAAGCTGCTGCAGTCATTGGCAATACAAACTTTTTCACTGAAATGTTCTCCTTGGGATTTTAAATAAGCCAAAATCATAACGCTATTTTTTCAGATTTGCTACAATGTTCCTAAACTAAAAATGCGTATCATTTATGAACACAATCACACTCATTCAACCTGACGACTGGCACTGTCATTTGCGAGATAATGTGTACTTATCTCGCACTGTTTCAGACACAGCGATGCAATTTAAACGTGCGATTGTGATGCCCAATCTTTCATCCCCTGTTACGACTATTACCGCTGCAAATGCCTATAAAAACCGCATTGAAAAACATATTCCCGCTGGTTATGACTTTTTGCCATTGATGACATTATACTTAACTGAATCTATGTCACCTGAAATAATAAACGCAGCAAAGGGAATAATAACGGCTTGTAAATATTATCCTGCCGCTGCAACAACCCACGCGAAAGCGGGTATCGATGATGTAAAAAAGATTTATCCTTTGCTCGAACAAATGCAATCAAGCAACATGCCATTATGTATTCATGGTGAATCAATCAATAAAAACGCTGATATTTTCGATCGTGAAAAATTATTTCTAACTGAAACATTGAATAATATTATAAGCGACTTCCCAAAATTACGCGTGATACTCGAACATATTTCAACAAAAGCTGCCGTTGATTTTATTTTGCAAGCACCACAAAACATTGCCGCAACCATCACCCCTCATCATTTACACTATAATCGCAATGATCTTCTTCGCCACGGTATTCATCCCCATTATTACTGCCTGCCTATTTTAAAGCGCATTGAAGATCAACAAGCTTTAATTCAAGCCGCTATTAGCGGGAATCCAAAATTCTTTCTGGGCACAGACAGCGCACCCCATTCAGTAGAAAAAAAAGAAAGTGCCTGCGGATGCGCTGGCATTTATTCTGCACACGCAGCCCTTGGGCTTTATGCGGATATTTTCGAAAAATACCATGCGCTTGATCGACTAGAAAAATTTGCCAGCATCGCGGGCGCGGAATTTTATCAACTCCCCATCAATAAAAATAATATTATTTTAGAAAAAACCCCTTATAAAATAGCTGAAAAATTATCTTTTGGCCACACACAATTAATTCCCATGAAAGCAGGGGAAACAGTATCTTGGAAAGTGCAATGAAAATGAAAAAGCGTTTTGATGGTTATTTACCTGTTGTTATTGATATTGAAACCAGTGGTGTTGATTATCAAAAAAATGCGATTCTTGAGATTGCAGCGGTCAATGTTGATTTTGATGATCATGGGAAGTTAATACCCGCGGGTGATTTTGCCTGTCATGTCACACCATTTGAAGGTGCCCGATTAGACAAAGAAGCACTAGAAATAACAGGCATCGATCCTTTCCATCCTTTTCGATTTGATATTAAAGAATGCGACGCACTCACCCAACTATTCCAGTTTGTTCGTCAAGCGCTGAAAGACACGGATTGTCGACGCGCGGTTTTAGTCGGCCACAACGCACATTTTGATTTATCTTTTATTTTAATGGCAGCGAAACGCTGCAAATTTAAAGAAACACCTTTTCATGCATTCACGGTTTTTGATACGGCCACTTTATCTGGATTGGTATTTGGAAAAACAGTACTAGCCAAAGCATTACGCGCTGCAAAATTGGGGTTTAATGAAAAAGAAGCGCATTCTGCGATTTATGATGCCAAACAAACCGCAGCGCTGTTTTGTCATATTATTAATAAAATGACACTTAATCGAGATTAAAAACAAGCACGAAATCCAAGTCGAGCAATTAAAAATTAATTTGTATAAAATTCTTTTATAGGTATTTCTCGAATTTCTAACTCTGGACTACTCTGACTAGTAGTTCTATATTTTGGAATCCCTTTCGCAAGCGCTATTGTGTCATCATGCGTAAAGTGTTTATTGGTTCTAATGGTTGCAACTACCCACGTATAATTACCTCGCTTTTTAATTTCTACAGAAACCAGTTGACTGTGTTTGAATTTTCTTAACTCAAGCGCTAATTTTTTTTGAACCGTATTTTCGTAAATTTGTTTATCAAGGCTATGGCGAAACGCTATAGTCAAAATGATGGCTAAAAAAACAATTGTAATAAAGCTAGTTGTATTGCGCACTAGAAACCAAATTAATTTCTGATTTTCACGACGAAAAAATCGTTGATAACCCACAAACCAAAAAACAGCTGATGCTGAAAATTCAATACCAACCAAATTGGTAAAAAACAATAAAAATGCGCCAAAGGCAGAACCATATTGCCCATGCGCTAACAAAATACCGGAGGCAGCTAAAGGAGGGGTTAAGGAAACAGAAATGGCGACCCCAATAATGCCCGCGCTTAATTTTTTAGAAACAAGCGCAAATGAAACTGCAGTACCACAAGTCAAAGCAACCGCTAAATCAAAAATACTGGGGTGTGTTCTATTCATGACTTGATCGCCTAACAAAACCTCATGATGAATTTTGGCGATAACAAAGGCAGTGATAAAAACAAGTAACACACCAAAAAATTCAATCAAGAGTGCTTTTTTCAGTAATCCGTAATCACCTTCCGCCAGTGCTAATGCAATCCCCGTGATCGGACCCAGCAGCATAGAAATTAACATGGCCCCAATAATTGTTGGGACGTTATTTGCAAGTAATCCATAAGTTGCAATAACGGTTGCAAACAAATTCATGACCATCTTTTCAATACTAAAATGGGCTTCTTTTCGAATTTCTTCTGCCGCTTTTTTATAGCGCCATTCCGCTTTTTGATTCTCAAACATATCAGAAAGCGTTGACTGATCAGGAGGGGCCATAAATTTCTACAAATGAGTTGTTGTCAATTTTAAAAACGCACAGAATGTCAGTTTAACTTAAATTCATTTTAGCTAGGATTGAGTAAAAATGATACTGATGAGTGATCATGTGACTTCAGGCTGCGGCAACTGCGTAGATATTGGCGGCGCCAATTTCACCAATGGCGGTGACGGCGTTTTGGGTGAAACAACAACCGGCATATTATTACCGACAGAATAAATAGCTGATGCATTTTTATCAGTTGAATTATCCGTCATAAAATGACTTGTTTTAGCTTCTATTTTTTTGGGCTGCACAACATCATCCATTTTTAATTTTGGATTATCATTTGCAGTTGGCACGGTTGAAACGCTAATTTGATCCGGGAAAGTAATTGATTTTCCCAGCCAGGAATTAATGACTCGCAAATCAGAAATGCTCAATGTTCCCGCAGCTGCTTTCAAACTAATTAAATTATTAATATACGAATACTGATCATTTGCATATTGCTCTTGTGATTGATACAACGTTGTCATCGCGCTCAATACATCAACCATCGTACGCGTACCCACTCTCAAGCCCGCTTCTGTTGCAGCCAGCGCATTGCGCGATGAAATAATGGTTTGCTTATCTGCTTTAATTTGACTGGAATTGGATAGTACATTTAAAAAACTAGAGCGTGCTTGATAAACCACACTGCGATGTGTTTGCTCTAACAAACCCGCTGCAGTGACGTAGTTATAACGCGCTTGTTCTTTCGAAGCAGTTACCAGTCCACCTTGAATTGGTTGATATGCCAACGATAAACCAATATTCGCAGATGTAAAATCCGTGCTCGTTGACAATCCTGCCACATTACCACTATTTAAACTTTGCGTACTATTCCCGCCAGCATAAGCGCCTGTCAAACTCACTGATGGATAACCACCCGAAGCTTTCTGCTTAATCATTTCCATTGCGGCTTGCACGTTATAATTTTGTGCCTGCAAACTGTAATTTTGTTTATCAGCAATATCAACCCAAGTATTAATATTGTTAGGTTGAGGACGAATTAAAGGTAATTTTTTACCCAAACTTTTTAATGAATAATAATTACGCCCTGTTAGCTGACGCAACGCTTCGAGCTGTGTATTTAAATTATTTTGCGCGGTAATTTGTTGTGCGATAACTTGGTCGTAATTCGCTTGTGCATCGTATTCGTCGGTAATTGCGATAAGTCCCACACGAAATTGCTCACGCGCCGTTACCAACTGCTGCAAAATGGCGCGCTTATTGGAAACGGTATAACGCAGCTGATCATAAGCTTGCAATACATTAAAATAAGCAAGTGCCGTGCGTTGCATCAAAGATTGTTGTGCCGCAAGATAGGTGGCCGTCGCCGCTTTTACCGATGCATCAGCACCTTTAATTTGATCCCAAATCCCGAGATTAAAAAGTTGTTGGCTAGCACTTAAAGTATAACTATATTGCCAACTACTTGTGCTGGATTGACCTGAAAAAATGGTGCTGCCAGAAGTAGTGTAGCCAGGGCCTGCATTCGCCCCAACCGTTACTTGCGGCAAATAACCCGCTACGGCTATAGGGACATTCATTTTTTGCGAATGCCAGGTTGATTCTGCTTGCGCAAAAATAGGATCGCTTTTCACTGCTTGTGCGTATACTTGTATCAAATTATCAGCGTAGGCAGTTGAAAGCGCAAATCCCACTGTAAAAATACTGAATAACCGCAGAGTTCGTTTCATTAAAAAATCCAATAGCAACACAAAAACAATACCCATTATCCAGAATATAAAAACAAGAAGCAATCCGTGTTTTTACCTAAGTTTAACAAACACTTGCTCTGCCGCATCCAATGTCTTTTCAATTTCAGTATCTCCATGCGCTAAGGAAATAAACCCTGCTTCGTATGCTGATGGCGCTAAATAAATACCTGCATTTAACATTCCTGTAAAAAAAGCATTGAAACGCGAAATATGACATTGCATAACATCAGCATAACACGTGATTTTTTTTGCATCTGTAAAAAACAATCCAAACATACCAGTAGCATAATTAACAGTAAAAGCAATATTAGCAGCAACAGCGCGCGCACTTAATCCATCCATTAATTTTTTTGTTTTTTTTGCTAAAACAGCGTATTTTTCAGGCGTTAATTGTTGTAACGTTGCTAGGCCTGCAACCATCGCCAATGGATTCCCTGACAATGTCCCAGCTTGATAAATAGGCCCTAGTGGTGACAACTGATCCATAATGTCTGCTCTACCGCCTACCGCACCAACCGGCATTCCACCACCAATAATTTTTCCGAGCGTTGTCAAATCTGGCACAACCTGCGTATGACTTTGAAATCCTTGATAACCAACACGAAACCCGGTCATCACTTCATCAAAAATTAATAATGCTTTATTTTGATTACACAATTCACGTAATCCTTGTAAAAACCCTGATTTTGGCAGGATCATATTCACATTTCCCGCAATGGGCTCGATAATAACACAAGCAACTTGATCACGATTTTTTTCAAACAATTGCACAACAGAATCTAAATCATTAAATGTTGCAACCAAAGTATCATTCGTTGAACCCAGTGGCACACCCGGTGAACTCGGTGTTCCAAAAGTTAATGCGCCTGAACCTGCTTTCACCAGCAAACTGTCGACATGTCCATGATAACAACCTTCAAATTTTATAATTTTATCACGCCCAGTTGCGCCGCGCGCCAAACGAATGGCAGTCATCGTGGCTTCGGTTCCCGAATTAGTCATGCGTACTTTTTCGATTGAATCCACACGCGTGCAAATTTCCTTAGCAAGCAGCACTTCATATTCACATGGCGCGCCAAAACTCAATCCTTTTTTTGCTGTATCAATTAGCGCTTGAATAACAATGGGATCGGCATGTCCTAAAATCATGGGTCCCCATGAATTCACATAATCAATTAATTCATTCCCATCCACATCAATTAAATAAGCCCCTTTTGCAGAAGCAATAAAACGGGGTTCACCACCAACTGATTTAAATGCACGCACAGGAGAATTAACGCCACCCGGAATATACTGTTGGGCTAATTGAAAAAGATCATGAGATTTTTTTGTATTAGAAACCATTTGCATAAAGACGCCCCACTTGCGTATATTAAAATCGTTTTAATTGGAGCGGATTATGCCATATCAAAAATACATTTGCCTACTATGCGGTTTTATCTACGACGAAGAAAAGGGCTGGCCTCAAGATGGTCTTGAACCAGGCACTCGATGGGATGAGATTTCTAACGACTGGACATGCCCTGAATGTGGGGCGACGAAGGATGATTTTCAGATGATTGTGATTAATTAAACACCTATGGCTGCACAATCGCCATTATAATTATTCCAAGTAGCAGTAATGTCGGCACTTCGTTAAACACGCGATAAAATTTTTCTGAAAAAGTATTACGGTCAAATTGAAATAATCGCAGCAAATAACCGCAATAAATATGGTAAATCCACAATAAAAAAACCAAGCTTATTTTGATGATAAAAAAAGTATGTTGCAATAACTCAGGCTTTAAAAACAATAACCACAATCCCAAAATACTGGTCACCATTCCCGCGGGTGTCATGATCATCCAAAATAACTTATATTCCATGGTTTTAAACCTTTCCAAACCCAGCCGATCCGTACATTTCGTGTGATACACAAATAAACGCGGCAAATAAAACAGGCCTGCAAACCACGCAACCATAAAAATAATATGGAAGGCTAAAATCCATTTCATGCTTGAAAATCCTCATATTGAACGATGTTATCAATTATATCGTGCATCCCCGCAGGATGATTAAGAAGCATAATCGCATGATACAAAATAGGAATTCCAATGAGAATACAAACCGCGCGCAGAGGATGCGCCATGATTCGGAACTTATCTGCGATCCTCAGATAATTTATCGTTTTAATGAGTTTTAAGCTTATTTTTTTCATGGGGCAATTGTAACAAAAATTGACAGGAAAATAAAAAGACTTGATAATGCGTTCAGTCTCTGTGACTGTGACTGTGACTGTGACTGTGACTGTGGAGCATATGCCAAAAAACTTAAAAAAATTACAAACACCCGTCGAAGCGAGCCCGCTAACCTTTACTGATGCCGCAGCGAAAAAAGTGTATTCGTTAATTATTGAAGAAAATAATTTCAAGTTAAACTTACGCGTGTTTATTACGGGCGGGGGTTGTTCTGGTTTTCAATATGGATTTACTTTCGACGAAAGCATTAACGAAGATGATTTTGTTATCGAAAAAAAAATTATCGACGAGAAAAACGAAGGGGATGCAATTACCGTTAAACTACTCGTTGATTCCATGAGTTTTCAATATTTGAAAAATGCTGAAATTGATTATCGTGAAGATATAAACGGCGCACAATTTATTATTCGCAATCCCAATGCAAAAACGACTTGCGGCTGCGGATCTTCATTTTCCGCGTAAAATTTTCTTAAATTAAATAAACATCAAAGCGACTACTTCTTCCTTCAAAAACAATATCCGGTTTTTCATCAGACAACAGTGGCGCTAGTCGCGCACGTTTCACCACTACCCTTTTTTTAGCAATCTTTAACGCTGCCTGTAACAATTTTTCAGAATCAGCATCATCACCCACCATATCACGCAAAATGCGCATTTCTTTTTTCACCAACGCTGACTTTGTTTTTTCTGGAAACATGGGATCAATATAAATAACATCCGGTTTATTTTCATCCGCTATTTTTGAAAGATAATTCAGTGCATCAACGTGGTTTAGTTTTAATGACAATTGCTGAAACCAAACTTCTTTTTGCGCACGCAACAACCCATCATGTAATAAAGCATAAATAATAGGCGAGCGCTCGCACATTGTTACATCACAACCCAATGTCGCCAGCACAAACGCATCACGCCCTAATCCGGCTGTGACATCTAAAACGACGGGTTTTTGTTTTGCTTTAATACCCACCGCTTTAGCAATTAACTGATTTTTTCCACCACCGTAATGTCGACGGTGATTTAATGCACCTTGAAGAAAATCAATAAATAGCGGGGTAAATAATTTTTTTTGAATTATTTTTAATTCCAGATGTTCGCTCGTCACAATTAAGAACGCAGCATAATCTTGCGAGCTTAATTCTGTTAAAGGTAAATTTAATTCGTTAGATAGTTGCTTAGCAGAAAATATTAAATCGGCACTAGTATAAGAAATGGCAATATTATATGACATAAGTTCATTTTCCACTCGCTTCAGCTCCGGGTTCTGAGCTGATTTATGCTCCGGGTTCTGATCTATGCTCTGGGTTCTAGGATACACTCAATCACATCCAAAAAATCCGACGCGAGATTTAAACTAAATAGCTTATCCAATTCTCGCACACATGTAGGGCTTGTCACATTAATTTCTGTTAAATAATCCCCGATAATATCCAAGCCTACAAATAATAACCCTTTTTCTTTTAATGTAGGGCCCACTTGTTCGCAAATCCAACGATCACGATCCGTTAATTCACGTCCTGCATAGGTTGCACCCACTGCTAAATTACCGCGAAAATCGTCAATTGCTGGAATTCGTGCCAATGCATAGGGCACAGGCTCACCATCAATCATCAAAATTCTTTTATCACCGTGCATAATTTCAGCAATAAATTTCTGAACCATTACCATACGTGTGTTTTTTTGTGTGACAGTTTCAATAATGACATGGTGATTGGGATCTTCATGTGACAAGCGAAAAACAGAATGTCCACCCATGCCATCTAATGGCTTAATGACTGCATGCTTAACAGAATGCATAAAATCCACAATTAAATCAGATTGCGTTGTCACCAATGTTTTTGGACAACATTGCGGAAACCACGAAGTAAATAATTTTTCATTGACATCTCGCAAGCTTGCAGGTTTATTTAAAACAATTAATCCTTGTGATTCTGCTTGCTCTAACAGATACGTTAAATACATATAATTCATATCAACAGGTGGATCTTTTCGCATTAATAATATATCTAAATCAACCAAAGGCTGCTCTTTGATTTCCCCTAATGTAAAGGGATTATTTTCGGCATCACACACCTCAAGAAATTGCATTCGTGCCCACGCAATACCATCACGCAACCAAATATCATCCGACATAATGACACAATTTTTCCAACCGCGTTCTTGCGAAGCTAACAACATTGCAAAACTGGTGTCTTTTTTAATGTTTATTTTTTCCAGCGGGTCAATCAAAAATCCGATATTCATAATAACACTCCCACGCATACTTCCCTTGCAGCAGCGACCATCGCTAACCGTCCAACCACACCATAGGCATAAAACCGGTTAACGTGGTCTGGTTTATCAATATCATTTTTTCCACATGGTGGTAGATGACAATTTTTTGCAAATGCCAATGGTTGAAAATCCATCCCTGGTGCATTTAAATTTTCATCATTACCGCGATTTTTATGAATGCGGTAAAACCCGCCAACCACGTGTCGACCGATATGATACACAACAGGCTCTGCAACAGCATGGTCCACGCCCACTGTTTCAAAAGTATAAACACCCTCTTGCATGAGGATTTTAGTTACTGCGCTGCCCCCTTTGAGTGAGCCCATTTTCGTACGTTGCTTACGATTTAATTGCAATAATTCATTCGAATTTTTAATCATCATGACTGCCATTCCATACGTTCCTTGATCTGCTTTAACAACAACAAAAGGTGGCTGATCAATTTTATATTCTGCATATTTTTTTCGAATTTTATCAAATAAAATTTCGGCGCGTTTGGCCAGCCATTCATGACCAGCTTGAACTGAAAAATCCACCTCATCGCAATGATCAAAATACGGATTAATCAACCAAGGATCTAAATCAATTGTTTTTGAAAATTCATCACACACGGTGTGATATAAACGAAAATGATCTGATTTCAGACGCGTCGACCACCCCAATGCTAATGCAGGCATCAGTAATTGTTTTATGTTTTTTAAAATATCAGGAATTCCAGCAGAAAAATCATTATTTAAAATAATACAACACGGAAAATAATCTTTTATGCCAACGCGATTGTTTTCGCGAATTAAAGGCGCTAGTGTAATTTCTCGTCCTGATGGCAGTAATTGTTTCAAGGGTTCCATTAAATCAGGAATTAATGAAGCCATTCGAACATCAAATCCCGCGCGTTCTAAAATTTCCAAAAGCGTTGCTAGATTTTCAAAATAAAATAAATTGCGCGTATGACTTTCAGGAATTAATAATAAACGTGTTGCACTCGGACACTTTTCGGCCATCGTTGCTTGTACTGCCTGTACACACAAGGCCATCATTTCAGGATTTAAATTATTAAATCCGGCAGGAAATAAATTGGTATCCACAGGTGCTAATTTAAAACCAGCATTACGTAAATCAACTGAACCATAAAACACAGGTGGGGTTAATTGCCACTGATGTCGAAACCAACTTTCAATAGCAACTTGCGCCGCTAAAAATTTTTTTTCCAGATGTTGTAATGGACCCGTTAAAGCCGTTTCCAAATGTGGCACTTGAAGCATATTTTTGTCCTGTAGGGGATAAAGTAATGCTACAATCTTATCCTAAAATAAAAGCGATAACACGCTATGAAATTCAAAGGAAAATTACTCGGCACTCTGTTTGGTCTGATGTTCGGACCCATCGGTATGGCGTTGGGATTCATTGCAGGTCATTTATACGATCTTGGCTATTTTCGCGCTATTATTCAGGCCACGCAAGGCAACATTCACACACACGCTCAACAGGTTTTTTTCGCCAGTACGTTTAAAATCATGGGTTATATTGCAAAATCAGATGGCCACGTTTCTGAAAATGAAATTCAGACTGCACGTGCTATTATGTCTAAAATGGGCCTGAATGACACCCAAAAAGAGCAAGCCATCTATTTATTTTCTCTTGGAAAAAAAGCAAATTTTAACATCAATCAAACCTTACTCGAGCTGCGTCAGGTTTGCATTATTCAGCCCGCTTTATTGCAGCTTTTTTTAGATATTCAATTGCAAATGGCTTCGGCTGAAGGTTATTTATCAGCCGCAAAAAAAGAAACACTACAGCATATTTGTGCACAACTGGGGATTCGCGGCTTTCAATTTAACGCCAATGAAAATCAACATTATTCGCGTCAACACCATCGATCAGAAAATACCATGACTACTGCGGATGCTTATCAAATTTTAGGCGTGACAAGAAATTCAACGTCAGACGAAATTAAAAAAGCGTATCGACGATTAATGAGCCAAAATCATCCTGATAAATTAATTTCTAAAGGGTTACCGCCAGAAATGATCAAAGTTGCCACTGAAAAAACCCAGCGGATTAAAAAGGCATATGAAATCATTTCATCAAAAAAACATTAGGGAACTCAATCTACTGGAGAAACCATGTCAAATAAAATCATTATCGCTGCTTCAATACTATCTGCCGATTTTGCAATTTTAGGGCAGGAATCAAAAAACATCTTATCTGCGGGCGCTCATTGCCTCCATTTTGACGTAATGGATCATCATTTTGTACCCAACCTCAGTTTTGGATCAGTGGTTTGCCAAGCACTACGCAATGCTGGCATTACAGCGGAAATTGACGTACACCTAATGGTCACCGATCCAGAATGCTATATCGAGCCTTTTGCTAGAGCAGGCGCGACACGTTTAACTTTCCACCCCGCGGCATTAAAATCACCTAACGATATTAAATTAATATGCGACAAAATTCATGATGCCTCAATGCAAGCAGGCCTTGCATTTAATCCTGATAAACCAGTGCATATCGATAAAGCACTTTTTTCTGAATTTGAATTAATTTTATTAATGTCTGTTTTTGCAGGTTTTGGCGGTCAATCATTCATCCCCGAATCTGTTGAAAAAATTCGCGAAACAAAAAAATTAATTAATAAATATAATCCAAATATTTTATTAGGCATTGATGGCGGAATTAAAGTAAATAATATTAAGCAAGTAATTAATGCAGGCGCCAATTTTATTGTCATGGGATCTGAATTATTTGGCACGGATGATTATGCTTTACGTATTAAGCAATTATATGAAGAAATTAATCGCACATAATCTCACACAAGGACATCAATATGTCATTAACCACTCTCGGACTTCGCCACATTGCACTCAATGTATTTGATGTCGAAATCTGCGCGACATTTTATAAAACAATTTTCAATATGCAAATCGAGTGGCAACCCGATCCCGACAATGTTTACTTAAGCTCAGGCAATGATAATTTAGCATTACATCGTGTGCCTGAAATAAAACGCGTTAGGGCTTCACAACGTTTAGACCATATTGGTTTTTTTGTTCAAACACCAAAAGACGTCGACACCTGGTTTATTTTTTTAAAGGAAAACAAGGTGAAGATTGTGGCCGAACCCAAAACTCACCGAGATGGTGCGCGCAGTTTATATTGCGCAGACCCCGAAGGAAATGTAATACAGGTGATTTTTCACCCGCCAATTTCTAAATGATCCTAAATGCGATACGCCACCGTCGTCATGACTTTTGCATTCAGCTGCATTAATTTTTTAATTATTTCAGGCAATTCACACGCACCCGCATCAACCGCTGCTTTTTCATGTTGCATTTCCTCATCACGCATTTGCGACACAATTGCACGACTCTTTAAATCATTTTCAGGTAATTTCATTAAATGATTTTTTAAATGATTCGCCACTTGAATTTCCGTTTCTGAAACAAAACCCAAACTCCAGCGATCCCCCGCTAATCCGGCGATCAATCCAATTAAATAGGAATTAAAATACCAAAGTAAATTTAAATAACTTGTCTTACCATGCAATTCAATTAAACGCTGTTTTGTCCATGCCAAATGATCTGTCTCTTCTTCACATGATTTTTCAAGCATTGAACGTGTTTTATCAGCGCTGCACGTGATTAATTGTCCACGATACAATGCTTGCGCACACACTTCACCCGTGTGATTCACCCGCATACACCCAATACTATTTTTTTTCTCCTCGTTATTTAATTCAGGCTCGGCAAGTATTTCTGCAGGATTTTTTCTCGCGCTCAATGCAACTGTAAAAACAGTGGTTAATGCCGCATTGGCTTGCGAAAGCAGTTTGTCGATTAAAGAATAGTGCCGCATGACAAATCTCTATTGCTAATAGTGTTAACGAAAGATAACATAATCCCTATTCGCAAAAAAGGAAAATGCAGATGACAACACCCGCAGAAACAGGCAAGGAATTGGCAAAACGATTAACCGCAATCCGTCTACAAAAAGCATGGACACGCGAAATGCTAGCGAAGGTTGCACATATTAACGTGCACTCTCTCAAGCGCTTTGAGCGGACAGGGCAAGTTTCATTAGAAAGATTGATTGCCATTGCGCAAGCACTCGATTCTCATTACGAAATTGAACGCTTATTTAAACCACGTCATCGAGTTGATATTGACAATTGGCAACCCGTGACACACCCATTACGTAAA
>Ga0155553_141_pt1 | contig 30356 bp, 31 predicted proteins | sample RifCSPhighO2_12_FD_107210 | JGI IMG/M metagenome (GOLD analysis project Ga0155553, IMG submission 107210) | Gammaproteobacteria bacterium RIFCSPHIGHO2_12_FULL_38_11
TCCATTATTTATCTTAAAATCATCTCAGAATTTTCGTTCGAACTGTTCAGTTTATAGACTTTGGTGAAATCGCCGTGCACACTCTTTGTCACTGTGATGCAACACTTGATCACCGATAATTTGCTCTGTTTCATGACCTTTACCTGCAATCACAATCCAATCATTTTCACCTGCTGACTGTATCGCTTTTTTAATCGCCATCGCGCGATCCAATGCAATCAAAAAATGATTTTTATCTGTCATGCCACTGACAATTTCTTTTGCAATAATTTTAGGATCTTCATCGCGGGGATTATCATTGGTGATAATCACGTAGTCTGATAATTTTTCTGCAATCGCCCCCATGATCGGCCGTTTTGTTTTATCGCGATTGCCACCACAACCAAATACACAAATCAATTTTCCACTGCAATGTGTGCCCACGCTTTGTAATACTTTTTCAAGTGCGTCAGGTGTATGGGCATAATCAATAATAATGGATGGGCTTGATTTTACTAATTCCATACGGCCAGGGACAGTTGTTAAATGCGACAACCCCCTTTGAAAAAGGGGGTCGGGAGATTCAGACACAGTCTGAATCGAACCAGGGGAATTTTTCAAAACACCCAATACACCCACAACCGCCAACACATTATAAATATTAAATTCGCCAATCAAGGGCAAATGAAATTCACCCACTCCCCACGGTGTTTTTATTTTTAAATCAAAGCCACGTTCTGTTGGTATGCATTTTTCTACGTGAATTGAGGCATTTTTGTTGTGCAGGGAATAAGTTACGATGTTTAACTTTTCCACCTGCATTGCAAAATTCAGGTGTGTGCTCTGCAGCTTCCGCTCGCTGACATTCTGGGTTCTGAGTTTATGCGCAAAATATTTTCCTGCATCATCATCAATATTGATGATCGCATTTTTCAAACCAGGCTGCTGAAATAATAATTCTTTCGCATCACGGTATTTTTCCATGGTGATGTGGTAATCCAAATGGTCTTGCGTTAAATTCGTAAATACAGCTGTATGAAATTGAATATCATTCGTACGCTGTTGATCTAATGCATGCGAAGAAACTTCCATTGTAATTGTTTTTGCACCTTGATCAATTAATTCAGAAAATATCTTTTGAAGTTGTACGCCATCAGGCGTTGTGTTGATTGTTTTTTTTAATTCAGGCAAAAAACCGTAGCCGATTGTGCCTATAATTCCGCAAAAATCTCCCCGGTTTGATTCAGACTGCGTCTGAATCTCCCGACCCCCTTTATCAAAGGGGGTAATAAAATTTAGTGCCTGCGCAATAAAATGTGTGACGCTGGTTTTTCCGTTCGTTCCTGTCACACCAATTACTGGCACTTTTGTGCTCGGAAAATCATAAAATCGTGCGGCGATGGTTGACTGAATTACTTTTAAATTTGGAATAGGCACCATGATCACCCCCTTTGTAAAAGGAGGGTGGTGCGTAGCACCGAGGGAATTTTCTTCTGGCTCATAACAAATTGCCACAGCACCTTTTTCAATGGCTTGTTGAATATATTTTCTGCCATCGGATTTTTCACCTTTATAAGCTAGAAATAAAGTGTTTTTGGTAACGGAGCGACTGTCGTTGGTGATGTTATTGATTTGAATTGAGGATTGTTGCGGCGTTAGGTCGCTAAGAGATTTTAATAAGCATTGTAGCGTTTTCATATTCCACTCGCTTCAGCTCTGGGCTCTGAGTTGTTTTTATAGATTATCCGGCGGTACGTTGAGAATGCGCAATGCTCTGCCCATCACTTTTGAAAAAACAGGTGCTGCCACTTGTGCGCCAAAATGCTTACCTTGCGGATCGCGAATCACCACTGCAATAACCAATTGCGGATTTAACACAGGTGCAAACCCCACAAAATCTCCGTTATATTTTTTCTTATCATAACCATTTACGCCCGCAATATACGCCGTTCCTGTTTTGCCTGCAACGGAATAACCCGGCACCATCGCAAGGTGACCTGTTCCTTCTTTTCCAGTCACAACGGTTTCCAACATCGCATCTACTTCTTTTGCAACTTTTTCTGGCATCACTTGCTTGCTACTCGGTACGCTATTTAATTTTAAAAAAGTCACCGGATGACGCACCCCCCCATCCGCTAAAATCGCATATGCTCTGGCTAATTGTAATGTGGTTACAGCAATGCCATAGCCATAGGCTAAAGTCGCCACATCACTTTTATACCAAACAGCATGTTCAATTAATTTTCCGGCCGACTCACCCGGAAATCCACTCGTTGTACGTTGACCAAATCCCATGCGTCGCAATAAATTCCATAATTTCAATGGTGGCAAACTTAATAAAATTTTCGCCGCACCAATATTACTCGACACCTCAAGAATTTTTTGTAAATTAATAATGCCATTATTCGCTTCATCATCCCGAATTGTATAACCACCCACACGCAAATAACCGGGGTTCGTATTAATTAATGATGTCGGTGTATATTTTCCACTTTCTAATGCCAAAGCAATAGTAAAAGGTTTCATGGTAGAACCCGGCTCAAACGAATCTGTTACAGCGCGGTTTCGAAAATCACCTGCTTCCTCTGGAATATGACTATTGGGATTATATGAAGGCAAATTAGCCATCGCTAAAATCTCACCCGTTTTTGCATTTAATACGACAATGGATCCTGCTTTTGCATGGAATTTTTCAACGTCTTCTTTTAAGGCCCTATAAGCAATATATTGAATACGATGGTCAATACTCAATATTAAATCACGCCCTTGCTGTGGATTTTTCAACAAGGAAACATCTGCAATCACATGCCCCATTCGATCTTTTAATACTTCTTTTTTTCCGGGCGTTCCTACCAGCCAATTGTTATAAGCCAATTCCAAACCTTCTTGGCCTTGATCATCAATATTTGTAATGCCCAATACATGCGCGGTTACTTCACCTTCTGGATAAAATCGTTGGTATTCTGTTTGGAAATGCAGACCAGGAATTGAAAGTGCTTTAACATCATTCATGACATTCGGTGGATTTTGCCGCTTTAAATAGACAAATCCTTTTTTAGAATCTGAATTTGTGCGCGCTTTTATAAATGAAATTGGAACATTTAATTTATGTGATAATACAGCTAACTGTGAAGAAGACACTTGGAAAAATTTAGGATTAACCCAAGCAGAATAAACCGGCGTGCTTAATGCTAAAACCGTTCCTTCAGAGTCCGTAATCATGCCTCTATGTGCCGGTAAATTCACATCACGCAGAGTACGCGAGTCACTTTGCTGTAATAAAAAATGTCGATCAATTAAATTTAATTGAATTAAACGCCAGAGCAATCCGAATAAAGCGATTATTAAAAATAAAACAACGAGATAAACTCGCCACGTGTATTTTCTCCCCATGAATTATCTCGACGCAGCAGCTTGGATCATCACAATTTGTTTTGCAGCAGGCACCACCATATTTAATTGTGTGTTTGCAATATTTTGAATACGCGCTTGCGTCGACCACGCCCCTTCTTCAAGCAATAACTTGCTCCACTCCACTTCATCGCGCTGCTGCACATGCTGCAAATGTTGATAATTAATAAATAGCCGGCGTGATAAATCTTTTAAATAAATCACTGAAAAGGCAGAAGCCAATAATAAAATAATTAATGCGCCAATTAATATTTGTTTTTTTAACGGTACTGCCTCTGCTGCGGTACGACGACGAAGATTCCATTCGAATCCACGGATTGCTCTGGTCATTTGTGTTCTCCTGTCAGTAACGCTTGTTACACTCGGACTGCGTCCTCGTTCCACGCGCGTCTCAGCTCTAAATTCACTAGTACTTTGCTAGTCAGAAAGCTTCTCAGCAATTCTTAATCTCGCACTTCTTGCTCGCGGATTGCTTTCTAATTCTTCATCACTTGCGTCAATGGATTTTCCTATTTTTCGCAATTTCAATTTCAATTGATCTTGAGAAACAGGAAAATGCGGCGGAAGCGCATCACCAACCGCTTCTCGATGGATGAATTGTTTTACAATTCGATCTTCCAACGAGTGAAAGCTGATCACACACATTCGACCACCCACCGATAACATTTTTAAAATCTGCGGCAAAACAGTTTCTAATGCCGACAATTCTTCATTAATGAAAATACGAATCGCTTGAAAAGATTGCGTTGCTGGATGCTTTTTCTTTTCTCGCTTCGGGTTCGCTTTTTCAATAATTTTTGCTAATTGCGTTGTTGTTTCAATACAGGCAGTTTCTCGTGCCGCTACAATTGCTCGCGCAATTTTGCGAGATAAACGTTCTTCGCCATATCGATACAACACATTTGCAATCGTCTCTGCGTCAGCTTGATTAATCCAATCTGCTGCAGAAATACCTTGTTTTGGGTTCATCCGCATATCCAACGGACCTTCCCGCATAAAACTAAAGCCTCTGATAGGGTCGTCTAATTGCGGAGACGATACGCCCAAATCGAGCAGTACTCCGTCAACTTTGCCAAGCCAGCCACGTTTTGAAATCAATGCTTCTAATTGTGAAAAAGAAGCTTGCTCAATTTCAAAACGCGCATCGGAAATGAAAGGGGCTTTTTTTGCAACTGAGATCGCTTCTGGATCTAAGTCAATTGCCAACAACCGACCGTTGTGTCCCAATTTTTCCAATATAGCCTGACTGTGCCCCCCTCGACCAAACGTGGCATCAACATAAATGCCACTTTCTTTGATTGCAAGTCCTGCAATCGCTTCCCCCAACAACACCGACAAATGTCCAGACATCAAGTAAACCCCATGGAATTATTTATAACGACATCATCGCCAATTCCATCGGCACACCCTCGTTTTCATCCATGCATTCTGCTAACCACGTAGCACGCGCATCTTCCCACAAAGGTTCACTCCAAATCTCAATTTTTTTACCTTGCCCTACCAACATCACTGTTTTATCGAGCTCCGCATGATCGCGCAATAAATTGGGCAATAAAATACGGCCTTGACGATCCAACTCTAACTCAGTTGCATGACCCAACAATAAGCGTTGAATACGACGAGCGGCTGGCTGAAAACTCGGTAAACTTTCTAATTTTTCTTCAATGATTTGCCATTGCGGAAAAGGATATAACAATAAACACTTTTGCTGTGTATCGATCGTCACAACCAATGAACCACTGGATTCTTCAACCATTAACGTACGATAGTTAGCCGGGATGGTAATCCGTCCTTTGGAATCGATTTGCCCTGATGACAATCCTCGAAACATCCCTTCAATCCTTTTTAGCGGTAACTTCTTGATCTAATCCTAAGAATCTACCATTTTTCCCCACAACTTCCCACACTATACCACTTTTTTTTACGAAGTGTACAGTTTTTGTTCGAAAAAGGGATAAAAATATCGGGAATCAATGTCTGAGTGCGTAAACACCCTCAAAATGAATTACCGACACTGTCCACTGACACTGACACTCTGCTATGATTTCCGTTTTGCACAAGGAGATTCCACAATGCCCACTTTCGATATTGTTTCTGAATTAAATGAACATGAATTAACAAACGCACTTGATCAAGCCAATCGCGAAGTTGCAACACGTTTTGATTTCAAAGGAACAGACAGCAAATATATTCGCGAAAAAGAAATTATTAAAATTTCAACCGAAAGTGATTTTCAATTACAACAAATGCGCGATGTACTACACACAAAATTAACCAAGCGTGGAATTGATTTACAGTACATGGAAGCAAAAGAGCCTATTATTCAGCTAAAATCAGCAATACAAGAAATCAAAATAAAAAAGGGAATTGAAATTGAAACCGCAAAAAAAATTACAAAATTTATTAAAGAAAGTAAATTGAAAGTACAAGGCACTATTCAAGGCGAACAAGTTCGTGTGTCTGGAAAAAAACGCGATGATTTACAAGAAGCAATGGCATTATTGCGCGAACAAAAATTTGGCATTCCATTGCAGTTTACGAATTTTCGAGATTAAATAAGGGCGGCAGCTTCACAATTTATTTTAACGATAAAACTTGTTTTAAACTTTCATCCAACACATCTAAATCTTTTTCAGACAAAGAACCCGCTTGTTTTTTTAAGCGGGTTTTATCAACTGTACGAATTTGATCGCAAACCGCAATCACTTTTTTATCCAAACAAGTAACACTCACGGTAATGGGCGGTTTAACTATCGTAGACGTTGATAATGGCACAACAACTACTGTACGACGCGCTAAATTAATGGGCGTTGCACCCACTAATACGCAAGGCCTTTGTTTATTAATTTCAGAACCTTTTGTTGAATTTAAATCTACCCAGTATATATCACCACGATTCATCGTCTTTCAATCCATCTTGTAATGTCACATTCCAATCATCCATTTCACGATGGAGCGCCGCATCTTTTTCAACTGCAAGCGCACATTCATAAAGGTGTTTTTCACGCTTTTCTATTTCTTTTTCGATTAATTTTACAATCACCATACTGCGTTGACGCGCAGGAATCGAATTTCTTATTCGATGCGCTAACTGATCTGGTACTGAAATCAGCATTTTTACCATCATAACTATCACCTCAATATAGAGTATAGTATATCCTATATCTTAACGCAACTATAAGTATTCTTACCAATTATTGATATTTCGCACGCCTATTCATAACGCTTAAAAAATACTTAAAAAAATTCTTCTTACTTAAGACTCCCTTAATTTAGTTGTGGTATAAATTATATTAACTCAGACAATAAAGCAGGGGCAGCCCATGAAATTCTCACTCAGCAATAATCGATTTGGTATTTTAACGCACATGCACGGCATGAGCGATCATAAGAAACATTATATTGATTTCAGAAAAAAATTAAGCCGTGTTGCAGTTAAGGAAGCATTTCTCAGTGCAACAAAACTTGAGATTGCTTCATCAACGCTAAAGGAAGAACTATTCAGCGCAACAAAATTTTATATTTCTTGCTTAGCACTCACAAACCAATTGTCCGATGCAGCAACCTTATCAACAAAAACTGCGGCAATTTCAACGTTAAATCAACCAACCATTAAAAGTAATTTGTTTCAAAACAGTAGTGGTGAACCAAAAGCACAAGCGGAAACAACGCATTCACCATCACCCAATGCACTAAGATAATAAAATAAATAACGCAGCAGTTATAGTAAGGGACCTTATTCCCAATCTAAAATCACTTTACCTGCTGTACCTGAAATCATATCCGCAAAAGCCTTTTCAAAATCGGTGTAATGATATTGCGCTGTAATAACAGAAGAAATATCAACACCGCTTTGCAGCAGTGAAACCCCTTTGTACCATGTTTCAAACATGCGACGGCCATAAATGCCCGCAATCGTAATGCTTTTGAAAATAATTTGTGACCAATCAATGGCAAATGATTTTAGCGGAATACCTAACATCGCAATTCTGCCACCGTGATTCATCGCATTAATCATGTCTTGAAGTGCGCGGTCATTTCCCGACATTTCTAAACCCACATCAAAACCTTCGGTCATATTCAGTTTTTCCATTGCCTCTTTTAAATAATGCGCACTGCGATCTTGCGCGAGGGCTCCCGCCCCCGCTTCTGTGCTTATTTGAACAGCCAGCGACGCACCCATCTTTCGCGCTAATTCCAATCGATAGGGATTAATATCCGTAATGACAACATGGCGCGCACCCACTTGTTTTGCAATTTTAATGGCCATTAATCCAATTGGGCCAGCACCCGCAATTAAAACATCTTCACCCACCAAATCAAAATTTAAAGTGGTGTGCACCGCATTGCCATAAGGATCTAAAATCGACCCAATGCTATCTGAAATATCATCCGGCAATTTGTAAACATTTTCAGCTTGCATGGTAAAATATTCTGCAAAAATACCGGTTACATGATAACCCACACCGCGTGTTTCGCGGCATAAATGACGATTGCCGGCCCTGCAATTACGACAATAGCCACAGGTTAAATGGCCTTCGCCAGAGACTCTATCGCCAATTGAAAAGTGGCTAACAGCACTGCCCACCTCAACAATCTCACCCATAAACTCATGGCCGACAATTAAAGGCACAGGCACTGTTTTTTGCGCCCATTCATCCCAATTGTAAATATGCAAATCGGTACCGCAAATGGCGGTTTTTTTAATTTTAATGAGGACTTCGCCGTGTCCGCATTGGGGAACGGGAGCATCAATAAGCCAGAGGCCTTTTTCAGGTTTTATTTTTGAGAGTGTTTTCATAGTCTAGAGTCCACATCTATTTACGAACAGCATAATAGCAATTTTTTCGCTGAAATTCATTTAAATTCAATCTGATATATACATAATCCTGGATTCGGCAGTTGAAACCTGCTGCGGAGGCTTAATCGTCTGAATATGCATTGAATTTTCAAAAAATTTCCTTCACCGTATGGGTGAATACGATTTCAGGAAATTTTTTAAAAATCCAACGCATCTTCATTAGCTTAAGCCTCCTCGCAACGGTTTCAACTGCCGAATCTAGGATAATCCAAGCAAATTAAAATCACTGAGCTATAATTAACGAACTCAAATCAAAATTTGGAGTCAGGTTATGAATAAATCAACTATATTAGCAGTGTTATTGACGGGTGGATTGGCATTTACTTCGATGTTAGCAATGGCTAATCCAATTCAATCAGTGCCTAATGGATGCTCGCTCACCAGTTCAGGACTTGAGGGTTATACGAGCTATTCATGTAACCCCGGGGTCGCTCTGCCAACGCTTTCGAGCCCTAACAGTTATGGACGGGATACTTCAAATAATACTTGGGTAAGCCCATCAAACAATCCAAACATCGCTTATTTATGCAAGAATGGCTGGTTTTTTCAGTCCAGCGCCCAACATGCTGCAACCTGTAACTTGATTCCGCTCCAGTCCGAAATAAAAACCTCTACGAGCCATCTTAACGTGTAAGTTCGCACAACATCCATGTGTCGCCATGAAAGATTTCGAGCGACAATAACGATTTTGATTTTGCATAGCAATTACCTCAATTTTGTCGATACGATGTATCTTCATCGTCTGACAATCCACTATTAGGTGAAATATCCATATAGGTGCGTCTCGGTGGTCTTGGTAGAAATGAAAATTGATTTTGCCAGAGTGGCTGTGGGTTATCATCAACGATCATTATTCCAGGTATGTAGTTTGGGCTGCGAAAAAATGCTTCTCGTTCTTCCTGTGTAAGATCAGTAATATTGTATACTCGTGGTTGTTGCTGATTGCGTTGAGTCGATAACAGTCGTTCTTCTGATAAAAGTGAAGATTTTCCTATTTGTCTTCTTCCTTGTTGATTAAGAAATTTTTGCATATCAATATCCTCTGTTTACTATGCACAAAGTACGATGTTCCGGTATAGTGCCTATAATTCAATCAATTTTCAAGAATAGAATTCTTACGCCAACCTTAAATGAATTCTATCAATCTGAAAAATTTTATCGTTGAGAGATAAAATCAATTGTTTCAGTAGTCCGACCTTATTTCATTGCATCATGCAACTGCTAAAAACTTTGACCGCACAGTTATCGACTCAATATAGCCATCTCTGTACCCACTTTCTCAAACGCTTTAATCGCGCGATCTAAATGATCGCGCGTATGCGCCGCTGACATTTGAACCCGTATTCTCGCTTTACCCATCGGCACAACGGGAAAAGAAAATCCAATCACATAAATATTTTCTTGTAATAATTTATTCGCCATTTCCGCGGCAATTTTTGCATCGCCCAACATCACGGGAATAATCGCGTGTTCGCCCGGCACCAACTCAAAGCCCAATTTGCTCATCTTTGCACGAAAATAATTGGCATTGTCTTTAACTTGATGTCTTAATTTTTTCCCCAAATCACTTTGCAAAATTTCCAATACGGTTAACGTAGTTGCCGTAATAACAGGGGCCAATGTATTTGAAAATAAGTAAGGGCGCGAACGATTACGCAACCAATCAACAATTTTACCACGCGCTGCTGTATAACCACCCGATGCGCCACCCAAGGCCTTACCTAATGTACCCGTGATAATATCAACACGATCTAAAACACCACAAAACTCAGGTGTTCCGCGACCGTTTTCCCCAATAAAGCCAACTGCATGTGAATCATCAACCATCACCAGTGCATTATATTTATCTGCCAGATCACAAATAGATTTTAAATCAGCAATAATACCGTCCATTGAAAACACGCCGTCAGTTGCAATTAAAATATTTCTCGCCCCTTTTGCTTCAATTAATTTTTCTTCAAGGTCACTCATATTATTATTTTTATAGCGGAAGCGTTTTGCTTTACATAAACGAACCCCATCAATAATACTAGCGTGATTTAATTCATCTGAAATAACAGCATCTTCTTCTGATAATAGCGTTTCGAACAATCCGCCATTTGCATCAAAACACGATGAATATAAAATGGTGTCATCCATTCCTAAAAATGCACTGATTTTTTTTTCTAATTTTTTATGAATCGTTTGCGTGCCACAAATGAATCGCACCGATGCCAAACCAAAACCATACTCTTTCAAGGCTTTTTGTGCTGTTTCAATTAAGACAGGATGATCTGCCAAACCCAAATAATTATTCGCGCAAAAATTTAGAACGTGATTGTGTGGCGACACAGTAATTTCCGCATTTTGCGGTGAGGTGATAAAGCGTTCTTGTTTATATAGGCCATTTTGTTTGAGTTCGGACAATTGCGCTTCGATTTGAGAATATAGGGGATGCATAATTTTTCCTTATTGAGATATAAGTAACTGCGACCGTATTTTCATACTGATACTGACACTGATAACTGAAATGAGTCAACCGATAAGCCGGGTTCTGTCGTGAACAATCATTTATCTGGGATTGATGTCGCCATCAACCTCAAGCAGTCTACCCGAATCCAACGCGAACAACGTTATCGGATTCCTATTTGACCTTACTTCCAGTGGGGTTTACCCTGCCGCACTTGTTACCAAGTACGCGGTGCGCTCTTACCGCACCTTTTCACCTTTTCTGTCGCTATACGCGACAGTAGTTTATTTTCTGTGGCACTATCCAGAGGCTCGCGCCTTCCAGATGTTATCTGGCACTGTGTTCTATGAAGCCCGGACTTTCCTCTATTTTCGATAGGCCATAAACGCCATCTCATACAGCGATTGCTTAGCTGACTCGATCTAATTATAAGTGAGCCGCCAGAACTTGCAAGCGGCAATTAATTTAGCTAGACTTAGCTAAGCTAATCCCCTGGACTACGGCATTGAGATTTTTATGATTATAGTTAATATACACGAAGCAAAAACAAACCTATCAAAGCTATTACAGGAAGTCATGCACGGACAAGAAGTGATTATCGCCAAAGCGGGCGTGCCGATCGCGGTGATTAAGCCTATTGAAGCAAAAAAGCCAAAGCGCATATTTGGATCTATGAAAGGGGAAATCTGGGTTTCAGATAATTTTGATGATCCATTATCAGATGAAGATTTGGATCTGTGGTACAACGGTGATATTTTTCCAAAGGAAAAATAAATGAAAATTTTATTGGATACCCATATCTATTTTTGGGTGCTAGAAGACAATAGCAAGCTCACCCAAAAAGCAAAAAACATCATCGTTAATGCAGAAATGGTTTATGTCAGCATCGTTTCATTAATTGAGGCCGCTATTAAAATTCAGCGAGGAAGACTAGCGCTAAACATGGAGAAATTGATTCATGAGATCACTGCATGTGGCTTTTTAGAATTACCATTACAGTTCAACCACACAAAAATGTTATCAACACTACCACGCCATCACAAAGATCCTTTCGATCACATGCTAATTTCACAAGCAATGAGCGAGCCCTTGCAATTTCTAACAGCGGATAAATCACTGAAGTCGTATTCCGAATTGGTTATATTAATCTAAAACGGGTTCTGAAAAATGTTCTACTCCTTCCCACTCATGACCCTCAATATCAGATGACACAGAAATAGACGCTAATGCCTCGGAAAATAAACGCATCAGTTCCAACGCGTAATCGTCATGAATGTAATTCATCGACTGTTTTTGCAGAAAGTGAGAAAACCCCGGGTTTTGAAATTGAAGCATAATATGCTTTGTTGATAACTCAGCTATAAATTGATTAACCAACATCAATAAAAACCGAACATTCAAAGCATTAAGCTGAGCAGGTTCGACTGCCAAAATTGCAAAAATAACTCCAAAGAGTTGCTTACTGTTTTTTGCATCATTTATTTTTGAGGCAAAAGGTTTATAAACTGTAACACGAACTGACGACCAAGCTGAATAAGAAAACCAAGATGCGTTTCCCCTATCATGTTCACTGCAAGCATAATTAAAAAGCTGCAATACAGTTGTTTTATTATCAACATTTCTCAACCAATCAAGCAAGCCATTCACACAGTCTTGATGTGTTAACAGGGGAACAGGCGCAAAAAAAACACTCACTGCGTGTCGATCAATAACAAAAGACTTATCCAGCTGCAGGAACGCATCATAATTTATAAATTTAAATGCTTCTCTCATTTTACTTTCAAAATCATTCAATAACTTAATTTGATCGCTTTCCAGGAGTAAATTAAATTTTTTAAATTCACACAATACGTTATTCATTTTTCTAACATAAAGTTCAGCGTTAGTAAGAAAAAAAGCATCGTCATCAAATAAGAATTCATTTGTTATTTTTAATAAGCAATTCTGTAATCCAAGTAATTTAGTCAAAGTACCCGTCATCGCTATTAAATGATGATCATTATTTAAAACACCCCTTCTGCACGAAGCAATTAATTTTGACAAGTCAGAAAAGCAGTTTTTAATTTTTTCCGACCCTAGTTCAGCGCAAAATCGCCTATAACACAATTCCACTTGAAGTAAATCAACACGCAAGGCTTTATATTCTTCTTTTAGATTTTCATTGTAGGCGGAAAATTCCCTGAAAATCGCGTGCGCGTCTTCATCTGAAAATGTTTCAAACCATTTTTTAAATTTAGCGCAAGACAATAATGCCATTTTTAATTTTATTTTTTCGTTTATCCTGTTTTCTTTCACGTATCCTGAAAAATTCAAATCTAAAATAAAAAAATGGGATATGCTTTTAATTGTATCATCCGGCACCAGTATCTTTTTTAAAAAAAGGCGATAACTATTTTGATAAAAGGTTTTGTTTTTATCAAATTCCTGAAATAGTCGAACTTCATCACTGCTGTAGGCGGGATTTTCCGATAAGCCGTGATAATGGGTCAACCAATCGGCAGGACTTGAATCTCTTAAACAAGGAAAATAAGTCAAATCATGGGGCGTAATTTTAAAAACACTTGTGCGCTTTTCATCAAACTGCTGCAATTCATTTCTAATGTCAAACAAACAGCTATTAAAATTAATACGACCTACACGTGTAAAAACTTTCTGACCATTTTTAATTTCATAAAAAACGACAATGTTTTTTTTATGAAATGCATCATCTTGATAAACATAAGAAGCAGCACACACTTCTGGAAACCCATTTTGCACAAGAAAATCAATTTTGCTTTTTGTTTCATTTTTATTTTTATAAAAATCATTATCAAGAAATTCCTCAAGGCTTATAAAATTCGAGGCCACATCAGGAATAATTAATTTAAATAAAGCATGGGATAATGCATTAATTTGCATCGTTTGTGAGGGGGTGGCAAAAAAAGCAAGGGGTTTTGCGCAAGATGACGCTAACATACATTCACCCAATTAGAATTGCGCATAAAATAAGAAACATACACACCACTACATTACTTGAAAGCCGATAATCTGTCTTGTGATTTTGCCTCCAACGGACACGACACTTCTTCCCACTCACCGTCATTATCATCATCGCAAGTTTCAACAAAGTGTGAATCAGGTGCAATTTTGCCTTTCAATAATACCACTGCTTGACGCAGATCAGAGGCCGATACTTTTTTTTGTTCATCAAGCCACGCAGCAAGATTGGGATTTATTTTCATCCGTACAAATTCACTTTCCAAAGAAAATTCATTCAGAAATTGCGTCAGCAATCCTAAAAAAAACTTATCTCTCAATGCGTCAACACCTTCTCCATAAACAACCAACAATTCATTCAAAGCAAGCTGTAATGCAGTTGAATTTTTCGATTCCTGTATTTTTTGTTGCACGATAATGAGCTGAGGGAGTGGCAATAATGCCAACGGCGTGGTTTCCCTTTCTAATGGCTTTGACCAAAATGTAGAAACAAAACTTACCGCTGAAACAACAGATCTACCAAGCTGTGAAGTTGTCGAGACTAGTTGAGCGCCATAACTTTCCGTGTCTTTTTTAAATTCAAATAACAATGCATTAAACAACATTAATATTATTTGCTTATTAGCAAGTTCAAGCTTATTTTTACGCCGTGGCTTTTCTTTATCTTCCTTCATTAAAAATAACCATGTCCACACACCATCAACCAATTCATTTACCCTCAGCATGGACGCACTATCAAATACCCCGCTACATGCTGATAAAGGAGATAATTCATCCAACTGTTTTAATTCTACCGAGAAACTGGGGTTTAAAAAACTACAATGTGTTATCAAATCTCTTAATGCCAAATAAATTGCATCCAGGAAATATTTTAATGCGCAAAACAGTTGGCTTTCATTTGTTGCCATCATCAATTTAAGTTCTTTCAATAAATTAGTCACATTTGTAAAAAATTCAGCTACATCGGCTATCGACAATTCCTTAATCTCAAAAAATATTTTATAATGATCATTTAATTTTTTTCGCATGCTATTTAAGAAATCATATTTTTCTTTTCCCACTATTTTTAAATCAAGCGAAACAATTCCATCATACAATAGCGTTGTACTGGTTTTCATTTTTTCTGAAAACATGGTGCGACAAAATGCATAATAAGATTGGGACACCAATGTCATATTAATTGCCAAATTTTGATGTTTTTCTTTCAACCCAGCATTATAAGCCAAAAATTCCTTACGTATTAAATCAATTGAATCACTTGATAACGATTCCCAAAATTCTTTAAATTTTACGGATTTTTGCGATGCATTTCTCGATTCTTCTTTTTTAGCTGAAAAATACTGAGAAAAAGTTTCCCTAAGAACAACATCTGTCACAAAGGCAGTGAAAATATTATTTCTTGTTTCATCAGGAAATAATTCAAAAATTAAATCAGCAAAGTGCGAATCCTTTACACAATCATCATCATCCTTTAGCGTAGAAAAAACATTTACTTCAGCTGAGGAATAACCATGCGCAGGAATAAGGGATAATTTTCCAGCAACATCAGGCGGTAAACGAAAAATAGTTGGCCAGTAATAAGGATCAGCATCGTTTAATACAGGAAATGTATTTTTATCGTGTGCGGTAATAATAAATTTTGGAGTGTGTGCGTTGCGCTGAGTGCCACGCAAATGCGACTGTGAAAGCATCGGCTCTGGCATATCATCAAAATCAATGCGTACCACATTTTCAACTATTTTCTCTCCATTAATAATTTTATAAATAACACCGATATTACCTTTATGTAGATCTCCTTCCCCGAGCAAAATAGCAAATTTTAACAATCGACCAATGCCACCCTTTATCAATGCTTTTAATTTTTTATCTGTTTCTTTCTCTTTTCCTGGCGCACCAAAATCATCGCCTAAATAAGTTTGCAAATCCATAAAATGCGAAAACACCTTGGATACAGTTGCAAAAAAAATAGGAGCTGAATTTTCGGTTTCCCTTTTATAAACAGGACGAACTTTGGGCGTAAAAGCCGATCCCGATAATGCCCTATGAAACGCTGCCATCGCTGCTTCAATTTGCGACAAACTTTCTGGATTTTTTTTAAATTCTTTGAATACCCATAACCACCCATTCTTCGCATTATCCTCTTTGCGTTTCTTTGCAACAATCTTGGTGGTGTGCCCAGAGCTTCTTTCAACCGACGCTTCAACATCTGCAAAAGAAGTTAATGGCTTAGCATATTGCGGTAAAGGAACATGAAGGGATCGAGACATACAATTCACTCCTGTTATTCACAAGATATTGCAATAAGTTCGCAAAACTCCCTTTTTATTTCGTACCTGTTCCTTAGTAATAACGTATTTTTGAATGGGGTGTCAAACTAAAAAACTGACCTTATAAAAGGGGGACAGATTATCCACTCGCTCACGCTCCTAAGCTGATTTTAATCGCTTCCGCATACACAACATTTTTATTCGCCCCCGTTATTTTACAGGCCAAACGAACGGCTTGCTTAACGGATACCTCACTCAGTAACATTTTTAACAAATCCACCAGCTTATCTTCTGAATAATTTTCAACGGGTGCACCTTGCAGCACAATCACAAATTCGCCTTTTTGTTTTTCAGGATGATTAACGATAAACTCTGACAATTCTTTTAAAGTGCCTTGTTTTATAGACTCAAATGATTTTGTTAATTCTCTGGCTATCACTGCCATACGTTCATCACCCAATATTTTTTGTATTGTAGGGAGCGTTTTTGCAATACGATGCACAGATTCATAAAAAATAATGGTGCGCGCTTCTTGTTTTAATTTTTCTAAATGATTTTCTAATGCTGCTGTTTTTGCTGGTAAAAAACCCTCAAAAACAAAGCGATCCGTCGGAATACCGGATGCACATAAAGCCGTAATTGCCGCACACGCACCAGGAATAGGAACAACATTAAAGTGGGCATGGCGCACCGCACGCACCAAACGAAAACCGGGATCGCTGATCAAAGGCGTTCCCGCATCAGAAATTAAAGCAAGGGATTTTCCAGCTGCCAACAATGTGATAATTTGCTTAATACGCTCATCTTCGTTGTGTTCGTGCAATGATAGACAAGGCGTGTGGATTTCATAATGTGACAATAAGCGCTGGCTATGGCGCGTATCTTCAGCGGCAATCCAATCAACGGACTTTAAAATTTCAATCGCACGCAGGGTGATATCGGATAAATTACCTATAGGTGTTGCGACAATATATAAACTCACACTTTCACTCCCACTACTGTATTGTTGTCCGCATAGTAGTACGATACACTTTACTACTTATGAAAAAAATTATTTTAATCTTACAGTGTTTACTTGTATCAGCAATTTTATTATTGTTGTGCAGCTGCGCGAACCAAACCCAATCAATCACAAAAAAACAGCTTGCCGCTCCGGCGTCTTCTATCAATCACATCGCTTTATTATTGCCTTTATCAGGCTCATATGCACCCTACGGCACGGCGATTCGCGATGGATTTTTAACCGCTTACAACGACCAAAAAAATCACGGAGGCTTAGCGTCTGCCATCACAATTTACGATACCAATGGAAAAAATATAGATGCTGTAATGCAAACAGCTATTGCGCAAGGTGCAGACTTTATTGTTGGTCCACTTGACAAAGCTGCTGTGTCAACATTAGCTGAACAACGCACGTCAACCGTACCCATCTTAGCGCTAAACACAATACCCAATACAGCACACGTCTCCAATGATGCCCTATTCCAATTTGGCCTATCACCCGACAATGAGGCACAACAAGTCGCACAAAAAGCATGGCAAGATCAGCATCACAATATTATTATTCTTGCCCCCAATAATCCATCTGGACAGCGTGCCGTTAATGCTTTTTCAACACAATGGAAAGCCTATGGCGGCAATATTGTTGCAACGCAATATTACAGCAACATGGCGTCCCTTTCAAAAAACATTAGCGGTGTTTTACACATCAATAACGCCTACCAAAATGCACGAAAATTAAAAAATATGTTTCATGAAAATATGCGATTTATTCCAGAACGCCGTCATGATTTCGACAGTATCTTTTTAGTAGCAACACCGGCTATGGGCAGACAAATTCAACCCCTATTGCATTTTTATTTTGTCGGCAATACCCCTGTTTATGCAACCTCACTTATTTATTCAGGCATACCCGATGCCGCTCGTGACACTGATTTAGACGGTATCTTTTTTTGCGACATGCCCTGGATTGTTGCACCAACACAAATGCAACCAGCTAATTTGCAATACCTCAAACAAATGATTCAATCACAATTTCCAGAAACCGCTACGCATTTTTCGAAATTTTACGCGATGGGAATTGATGCATTTAACCTTGTTTTTCAGCTGCGTAATATGCAATCAAATGCGCAATACCCAGTTTCCGCGGCAACTGGGACCTTATTTTTAACCCCCCAACGCGTTATTTATCGTCAACTTACTTGGTCACAATTCCAAAATGGTCAACCTCGGCTCGTCAACTAATATCGGCACGCTTGCAGAATCTGATGCTTGTCAATTTCTAGAAAAACAGGGGTTAATTTTACTTGAAAAAAATTATACTGCGTTTAATGTCGACGGAAAAAAAGTAGGTGAAATTGATTTAATCATGCGCGACGGAAAATATTATATTTTTGTTGAAGTAAAATCACGTCAGCTCGACAGTCATGGCGATGTGCTTGAAATGGTAATACCCCAAAAGCAATCACGACTCATTCTCGCTACCAAGTATTTTTTGCTGCGCGACCGATTATGGGATAAAGTCCACTGTCGCTTTGATGTTGTAGGCATTTCACCAAACGCAAAAGAACCAATTGTGTGGATAAAAGACGCGTTTCAGGTACAATACTGACGCGTCTTTCGCTGCAGGAAGGAATTCCTAGCCCTAACAAGAATTACAATGAGCAGATTATGAACCTAGCAACCCACGTCAAACAAATTTTTAACGACAGCATACAAACACAAATTACCGCAGCTGATACTTTATCGGAAGTGATTGCCAAAGCGGCTGAATTAATGGTTGAAGCATTGTTAAATAATCATAAAATTTTATGTTGCGGTAACGGCGGCTCCGCTGCAGACGCGCAACATTTTTCAGCGGAAATGCTCAATCGATATGAAGCAGAAAGACCGAGCCTTCCTGCCATCGCGCTCACAACAGACACATCAACAATTACCTCAATTGCTAACGATTATCATTTTAATGAAATATTTTCTAAACAAATTAAAGCGCTTGGGCAAGCAGGCGATATTTTATTGGCATTTTCAACCAGCGGAAATTCAAAAAATATTATCGATGCTATGATTGCGGCACACCACCGACAAATGCATATCATCATATTAACCGGTCGCGATGGCGGCGATGTGCCACCCCTTTTAGGACCAACTGATATTGAAATTCGCGTACCATCAGAGTCCACTGCGCGTATTCAAGAAACACACGGAATTGTGATACATTGTCTTTGTGATATTATTGATAAGCAATTATTTACCACTTGATAACAGGAGTTACTTCATGAAATTGCATAAAATTACCAGCGTCATGTTGATCTCACTTTTTTTATCAGGTTGCATACCCGCTGCCGCATTGGTTGTTGGCGCGACTGTCGGCGGTGCAGTGATTTATGATAAACGCAGCGTGAGCACCATTGCACAAGATCAACAATCTGAAAATTTGGCCGGTTTAATAATTAAAGATTCACCTGATTTAAAAGACACCCATATTGTTATTGCTACCTTTAACCACGTTCTTTTAATTGTGGGTCAAGTTAACACAGAAGAACAACGTGCAACGGTCAGTCAACTGTTATCAAACGTGAAAAACATCAGTCGCGTTTACAATGAAGTTACCGTACGACCACCTACATCTACATGGCAACACAGTCACGACGCTTGGATTACTACCAAAATTAAAACAGAAATGATGGCTAAACCCGGCTTGCATTCAACACAAATTAAGGTACTCACGGAAAACGGCACAGTTTATCTGATGGGTGTTTTATCACAACATCAAGCAGACATGGCGGTTAACATTGCACGCCAGGTTGATGGCGTAAAAAAAGTGGTGAAAGTATTTGAGAATCCAAAATAGTAATCGATAAAATGCATTACCAACGATTCATTTCGACAACTAAAAGATAGCTTATGACACATATTCAAAACATTATTCAATTAATTTGTGTTGCGGTTATTCCACTGATTTTTGCAATCACCTTGCACGAAGCAGCACACGGGTGGATCGCCAGCAAACTCGGCGACCAGACCGCAAGCATTCAAGGGCGTGTGAGTTTAAATCCACTACGACACATCGATCCTTTTGGCACGGTTATTTTACCCTTATTCATGCTTATGTTTGGTGGTTTTATTTTTGGTTGGGCAAAACCCGTGCCCATTGTTTGGAAGCATTTACGACACCCTCAACGCGACATGGCGCTAGTTGCCATTGCAGGCCCCGGTGCTAATTTAGCAATGGCATTCCTATGGGCAATTATTGCAAAATGTAGTCATCTTATTTTTATGAATCCCCACATTCAAGAAACGCTACGCTCCACGATATTATTTATTCATCTGACATCGCGTTTTGGCATTATGATTAATTGCGTGTTGTTAGTCATTAATTTAATCCCCATTCCACCGCTTGATGGCAGTCGCGTTGTTTCCAGTTTATTACCACCTGCACTTGCACAAAAATATAATCGATTAGAATATTATGGGCTTTGGATTTTTTTAGGATTATTTTTTCTAATGTATTTCACCAACTCGTTGAGTATTCTTTTCGGGCCAATTTATGCGTTAATTCAATGGATCCAGAATTTATTTGGGTTACCGATGTAAATATTATTGTGAAAATATACCCATCGGACATGAAGGGACGATTTCAGAGACAACGATTTATCGCAACTCAGAACGCTCGTATTTCACTGTAAAGAAGGAATGAATATGCTTAATCTTTCCTTGCGCATAAGGAAAGATTTTCTAATGGTCTAAAATAATCAATATATCAACTGATTAGCTTTTTATGAGGCTGCCGCTATTTTAGATCTATTGGATCCAGAGTACTATCGCCTTTATAAAGTAGCGCCCGAGCGTCTTAATGCTTTTGTACAAACTCATCAAAAAAATACAAACACCTTTATTATCCTAGATTCGGCAGTTGAAACCGTTGCGAGGAGGCTTAAGCTAACGCGCCTGGCAGAGGGCGTGTTGGTTCTTGCAACGGGAATATTTTTTGATATGCCTCAACTTTTGAAAGACAGTCTTCAAGGCTTTGCGCATAATTACTTTTTCCCATGAGAAATTTTCTTGATTTGTCTATTTTATTATTTTCACCCTGACCAGATTCTATCAGCCGTTTGATTTCTTCAGCTGATTCACATTTCAAAATATTATTTATTAAATTTTTTGCATTAACTAATTTAATTTTTGTATCATTCGTTCTAAAATCAAATCGACTTGTATTTTCACCACTTAGATCTGTATGATTTGAATGCATGTAAGAACAAATTCTGAAAAAAAGGACCATTCTTAATTTATCAATATCAAATGCGTTATCAACAGAAACACTATTTAAAACTTTATAATCCGATGCGCCTAATTTTTCTAAACAAAACAACCAGCGAGGAAAATCTGGTTTCACTACTATTTTAGACAGGACAGTCGTTATTTTTGCAACATTCTCAGATACGTTTTTGAGAACTGCATGATTAAGCGCGCGTATCAACCAGAAAAAACCCGTCTCGCCAACAGGACAACCGGTTGTTACTTGCCAAGGAAATCCTATTCTCATCTGATCAGCACTACATTTCCCAACTAATTTAAGCGCAAGGGTTGTTATTTCTGTAACATTCTCAACTGAGTTTTTAAAAACTGAATTATATAACGCAACCATTAACCAATAAAAACCCGTCGTGCCAGCGCCTGAATCAGCAACCATTACCCCCACTGCCTCTATCTGATCAGCACTACATTTCTCAATTATTTTAAGCACAGGGACCGTTATTTTTGTAACATTTTCAACTGAGTTTTTGTCAGCCGCATCTGTCAGCGCACTCATCAACCAACAAAAACCCGTCATAACAACATGATAACGGGTGCTTGATTCCAATTCCTGACAAAGTTCTGCTGCTATCTCACGACCGGTGCATTTCTCAATTATTTTAAGCGCAAGCGCTGTTATTTTTGTGACATTCTCAACTGAATTTCCACCAGCCGCATGATTCATCGCAAGTATTAACCAACAAAAACTCATTCTACTAGAAAGCCAATTGTGTACATATACCCTAAAATATCCCACCGCTATCTGATGATCAACACTACATTTCTCAATTATTTTAAGCGCAAGCGCTGTTATTTTTGTGACATTCTCAACTGAATTTTTGTCAGCCGCATTTTTTAGCGCAAGCATCAACAAACCAAAGCCCGTTGCGCCATGCAAACTGCCCTCATTTCCAAATCCTTTCGCTACCTGATCAGCACTACATTTCTCAATTATCTTAAGCGCAAATTCAACTATTTTAGCAACATTTTCAGTTGAGTTTATGGCAGCCTCTTTTTCCAACACGAGCATCAACAAGTAAAAACCAGTACTATCATGATAAAAGTTTCTTTTTCCACGCCTAGAAAATCCTTCTGCTATCTGATCAGCATCGCATTTCTTAATTATTATAAGCACAAGCGCTATTATTTTAACAACATTCCCAAAAGATTCATTACGCAACATGCACATCAACTTATATAAATCAATGGCTCTGTAATTTTTTTCAAAAAAATTTTCAGTAACTTTTTCTCCTAATTTTTTAACTAATAAATTGAAACATGACAAAAAATTAATATTTAGATCAAAACTTATTTCTCCTGTTTTAATAAATTTGATGGCCAAAGCATAATGCGATAATTCTGAATTTTTCATTACTTCATATAAATCAGCTTGCTGCATTTCACGCGTGTAAAAATCAAAATTAGGATAAATTGAAATCGGCACAACAATTGGTTTTTGGTCTGGATATTTTTCTTCTAATCTTTTTTGTAAATCAGTTGCACGAAGCTGCGCTAATAAACGACTTTCTAAATTATTTGAAAATACCGTTATATGCGCTGAACCATTTAAATTCCATTTTAATCCAGCCAGTAATTCATTATGGTTTCTCAGATATTTCTTTCCAGTTGCTTCTAAAGCTTCTAACGAGGTGTGATAAAATCCATTTTTTATTTTCGCATCCAAGTAAGCATCCGCTTCTTCTCGTGTGTGAAAATCTTTAGTGCGCGCATACGTTCCAACATCATAAACCGCCATCAACCAAAAAAAGCAATCCGCTGGCACAAACGAAACACCGACCAATAATTGTTTTCTATTGTTTCGGTCCCATCCGAAAACAGGTGGAACATAACCTTCCTTTGGATTGGCGTATGAAACAGATTGTTGTTTGGTGACCGACATTTTTTCTGACAATGGGTAAAGCGGATTTGATTTACGTTGTGTGGCTGGATTTTTGGCTGTTTCAACCACTTCATATTGTGCTGTTTTAGAATTCAGTCTTACCGTAAAAGGAAAACGATCGAATTCTTTGCGCTTTTCAAAACGATATTCTGGGTTTTCAGGATTCAGCAATTCCTCAACAAATTTTTCCCAATAATCCTGCTCATCTGCACGGATGCTTTTGAAAATTCGACCCGGGTCTCGATTGCGACGCATACTAAAACCACACTATTTTGTTTTTTCACGTTTATATAGTAGATAGGGTAGCAAACAAAGCTTAATGCAATATTAATTTTTACACTGCGATTTTTAGACTGCGACTGCTTGCACGGGGCTCCTGAAGCGCCTGCAGGGCTCCTGCATTAAAATTTGAACAAAACGACGATATTTTTAACGTTTACAATGAATTTTAACAGTGCCAATGGAAACGAGAGCCCTGGCAGCGCTCGCCTATTTATTGCTTTATCACACCAACTGTGTGACACTAATGGTATGACATCGATGGTGTGATGAAGATTAAAATGAAACGATATTTTCCACAAGGTCTTGCTAAAGACGATGTCTTTTGCAACAGAGACACAGAAAGAAGTATGCTAAAAAACAGCATCGCAGCGCACGAACATGTTGTATTAGTAGCACCCAGACGATATGGTAAGACCAGCTTAATTACACAGGTGCTCAAGGAAATTAGCACACCCAGTGTCAATATTGATTTTTTCTTTGTGCTCACACAATCAGAAGTACGTAAAGCTATCACCGAAGGCATATCTAAAATTATAAATGCATTATTACCCAAAACAAAATCACTATCACAAAAATTAATTGATTCTATCGCAACACTCAATTCTAAAATTATATTTAATTTTTTAGGTCAAAAATTAGAAATAAGTACGCGCCAAACAACCGAAAAAAGTATTTCAGAACTACTATTAGCGCTGGATCAATTTGCAGAAAAAACTAAAAAAACTTGTGTTGTTGTTTTTGATGAATTTCAGCAAATAGGTGAATTAAAAGAAAATCATGCTGTTGAAGCAGCAATTCGCCATGCTGTAGAACGAAGTAATTATGTCAGTTATATTTTTTGTGGTAGTAAGCGTCATTTATTAAACGAAATGTTTACCGACAAATCACGACCGCTTTATCATTTATGCGATCTCATGACAATTGATCGTATCGATACCACCAGCTATTGTCCATTTTTAAATAAATTTTCCAGGGAAAAATGGAGGAAACATTTAAATGATGATGCCATTTCCGAAATTATTCATCTTACTGAAAATCATCCCTATTATCTTAACGCCCTTTGTCGGCGTTTGTGGCGTTCAAATGATATCCCCTCTCTTGCTGACGTTAGAAATACATGGGATGATTATGTTGAAAAACAAAGTGTTTGGATAATCGATGATTTAAGTCGTCTCACATTAAACAGAAAAAAAGTCATGACCGCATTGGCTTTTCAAACAACACATGAACCTCAAGGGCAGGAATTTTGCAATAGAGTCGGCTTAAATCCATCAGGTGTTAAAAAATGTTTGGAAGATCTAGAAAAATTGGATATGATTTTTGTGGATAAAACGAAACACTATCGCGCGTTAGATCCAGCTATGGCGTACTTTATTAGGAAGCATGCAGTAAATGCATTTTAGTCTATGCCCTTGAATACACAATAAGGTTTTCTCTTTTTAGGAAAGAAATTTTCGTACGCATCAATTTTTGAAATACAGTCTTCTAAACATTGCGCATAATTACTTTTTCCAATGAGTAATTTTCTTGATTTGTCTATTTTGTTATTTTCAGCCTGACTAGAATTTATTAAATTTTTTATTTCTTCAACGGATTCACATGTAAGAATATTATTTATTAAATTTTTTGCATCTGCTAATTTAATTTTTGTATCATGCATTTTAAAATCAAATCGGCCTGTATTCGCACCACTCAAGTCTGCATTATTTGAATGCATATAAAAACAGAGTCTTAAAACAACGGCTATTTTTAATTTTTCAATATCAAATGTTTTATCAACAAAAATACAATTTAAAAGTTGATAATCTGCTTTACTAAATTCTTTTATAAAGGGCAGCGACATAAAAAAACCGAGCCTTGTTATTATTTTAAAAAACAGGGCAGTTATTTTAGCGGCATTCTCAACTGAGTTTTTACAATCCGTATCATATAATACCAACATCAACTGATGAAAACCCGTGATGCCAGCAAAATTGCCCGCTACTGCTTCATTAAGGAATCCTGCCGCTATCTGATCAGCACTACATTTCTCAATTATTTTAAGTGCAAGGTCTGCTATTTTAGCAATATTCTCAGCTGAGTTTTTTAAAGCCATATTATATAATGCCAACATCAACTGATGAAAAGCCGTGATGCCGGCAAGATTACCCACTACTCTTTCCTTAAAAAATCCTGCCGCTATCTGATCAGCACTACATTTCTCAATTATTTTAAGTGCAAGGTCTGCTATTTTAGCGACATTCTCAGCTGTGTTATTTAAAACTGAAGAATACAGCATGGTGTTCATCAACCGATAAAAATCAATGGTTCTACAATTTTTTTCTAAAAAATTGTCAGCAACTTTTTTTCCCAATTTTTCAAGCAAATAGTAACATGATAGAAAATCTACATTTTCATTCGAGATAATTTTCCTTGTTTTAGTAAATTCGATCGCCGCAGCATAATGCGATAGCGCCTTTTCTTTTATTGCATCATTTAAATCATTTTTCTGCATTTCTTGCGTGTAAAAATCAAAATTAGGATAAATTGAAATAGGGACAATAATCGGTTTTTGGTCTGGATATTTTTCTTCTAATCTTTTTTGTAAATCAGTTGCACGAAGCTGCGCTAATAAACGACTTTCTAAATTATCTGAAAATACCGTAATATGCGCTGTACCATTTAAATTACATTTTAATCCAGCCAATAGCTCATTATATTTTGTCGGGTGTTGTTTTCCAGCTGCTTCTAAATCAATTAATGACTTGTGATAAAACCCTGCCATTTCTTGCTTGAACAAATAATTTTCTGCTTTTTCTCGAGTAATAAAATCTTTAACCCGACCATACGTTCCAACATCATAAACCGTCATCGACCAAAACAAACAATCTTGTGGTGCAAAAGAAACACCAACCAATAATTCCTTTCTATTGTCTCGATTCCATCCGAAAACCGGTGGAACGTAGCCTTCTTTTGGGTTGGCATACGAAACTGATTGTTGTTTAGTGACCGACATTTTTTTTGACAATGAGTAAAGCGGATTCGATTTACGTTTGGTTATTGGATCTTTTGCCGTTTCAACCACTTGATACCGATCTATTCTAGGATTCAGTCGTATCGTATAAGGAAAACGCTTAGTTTCCATACGCTTTTCAAAACGATATTCTGGTTTTTCAGGATTCACTAATTCGTCAGCAAATTTTTCCCAATAATCTTTCTCATCCGCACGGATGCTTTTGAAAATTCGACCTGGGTCTCTGTCGTGACGCATACTAAAACCACACTGTTTTGTTTTTTCACATTTATGATAGTAAATAGGATAGCAAACAAAGCTTAATGCAATATTAATTTAAACAATAGTAGTGGGGCAAAGCTCAGGGCTCCTGCATTAAATTTGAAAAAAACGACGATGTTTTTAATGTTTACAGTGAATTTTAACAGTGCCAATGCAGGAGACCTGGGGCAAAGTTGTTACCCTCTTGAATACTCAAACTTATGGTGTATACTATTGGTAACCAATATTATGGTGTGATGACAATGACAACGCCCGTCTACTTTACCAGCAAAATCGCAACCGATGCGTCTTTTTGCAACCGAACCGAAGAACGGGCGATTATCATCCAATCAATTCAAAAAAACCAACATTTGGTTATCGTCGCACCACGCCGCTACGGAAAAACAAGCCTGGTGGTAAATACATTGACCCGACACGATATTATTTTTGCACGTATTGATTTATTTTGTGTTGTGTACGAAGACGAGATTTGTCGAAAAGTTGCAAAGGGTGTATCACAGCTAATACGTAAAATCACCCCCTTCTCAACAAAATCATTACAATTGATTGGACAGTGTTTCAAACTTTCCACTATTGCAGTTAAGGCGGGGGATGTTGAAATCAAAGCGGAATTAAACAAAAACACTTCCGACCCAACAGAATCACTCGAAGATTTATTGGAAGGTCTGGAAAAACTAGCCAAAAAACAGAAAAAAGCAATTGTATTATTTTTCGATGAATTTCAGGATGTATTAAAAACCGAATCAAGTGATAAAATACAAGCCGCTATCCGGGCTATCGCACAGCATTCACAATACGTTACTTATATTTTTTCAGGCAGTTCAAGGGCTATGCTGAATAAAATATTTGATGATAAAAAACAACCCCTATACATGCTCTGTAAAAAAATATTATTAACCAGAATTGATAAAATTCATTTTTCGGCACATATTATTTCTGCATTCTCAAAACGGTTCAAAAAAAACAGTTCGGTTGAATTAATAGAGCTTATTTTATCAAAAACAGAATGTCATTCTTATTATGTTAATGTGTTATGCGATAAACTATGGGAAGGAAAGACAATGCCTTCGACAGAAGATGTCGAAAATGCATGGCAAGAAACATTAAATGAAAATAAAGGAAAAATTATTTCAGATCTTGAACCACTCAACACAAACAAATTAAAAGTATTAAGTACTATCGCGCAATTGAATTATATCAAGGAACCCAACAGCAAATATTTTCTTGATCACGTAAAACTTCCCTTGTCTAGCACGCAGAATGCGATTAAATATTTATTAAATTATGATTTTATTTTTAAAACTGAAAATGGTCTGACACTCGTTGATCCGGTGATGAAACTGTTTTTGAATTAATTTTTAACCACTAATCATCAAACACATCCGCACCTATTCGCATCATCTTCATGAAATTTTCACCCGCGTCTGTTTTTTGCGTGTGATAATACGCTTTAATATAACTGTCGGTAATATACTCAAACCCTTTTGTTTTTAAAATCGGAACGATTTTTTTAATGCGCTCATGATCTTCTTTATTATCTGCTGAGCAAGCTTCAAATAATACTGCACATAAAATTTCTGCAATCGTTGCTTTTCTTTTTTTGTTCGCCTGTTTAAAATTCGAAATAAAATAATCCAATGAGCGTTCTTGATCCCAACGCTGCCAATCATGATAAAGCGCCATTGCTTCTGATTTGTCTTTTGATAATCGTTCACCCGATTTTCCCGGGTTATTCATACAAAGCATATAAAACAAAGTAGGAATACATGCCTCAATATTTGCCCACGAACAATTTCCTGCAATTTGCGCATGCAAAGGCATGGATGAAATTTCTTGTAATCCTAAATTAACCGGCAACATTTTATAGAAAACCTCCATAATTTGTCGTACATAAATTAATTCAGAAACATATTCTGGCGTTAATTTCCATGGTTTATTCATATAATAAATTTTTACTTTGTCTTTAAGCGGATCTTGATGTTCATACGTTGCACGATCACAAATTGCCAATAAATTTCCTGCACGAATTAAGGTCATTGCATGACCTTCTTGCGCAACAGGAACAATTAAAGGATCATCTTCTACCATCGGCGTAATTTTATCGCGGTGTTTTTTGTGATCGACATTATAATGTTGCAACCGGATTAAGGTGGATGCACGCGACAATGCGCCCATAATCGTGCGCAATTTCACAAATTCACGCTCCCATTGTCGCGCTGCAAAATTATAACGATAATCTACAATAGATTTATGCAGTGTTTCCAGCGTAAATTCTAAAATAAATCCTTCTAATGCTATTTCAACAAATTCTTCTTTCGCATTTAATATATCAATGTACCCTTTCAACTCAAATCGATGACCTAACATTTTTGCGTTAATAAAATCATTGGCAAAAATTAATTTTGCACCGTGTTTTACTAATAATTCTTTTAATTCTTTTTGTTCACGCAATAAAGGTTTTACCAAAACAGGCATGCCAGCGATGGAATAAGAATTTGCATCCGCTCCCTTTTTTAATAACAATTCACATAGTTCAAGATTATTATTATCGACTGCCCAATGCAGCGCAGTATGGCCAATTAAGTCAGGGAAATTGATGTCGAGTTTACACTCAAGGACCGCTTTCGCTTTTTCAATATCATCCATAATGCAAGTTTCAATGAGCGGCGTGTAACCATATTCATCGATAAAATTCAGGTGTTCGTTGCCCCGTGCTTCACGTGTCACGTCAGAAAGGGTACCTTTGATAATGGCGTCTGCTAGTGTCATACAGATAGTTTAGCGTGCCACATTGTGTTTTAGAAGCGGAAAACACGGTATTGCGGAATTCCTTAATGGTGCTACAGTGATCGTCCCTGAAACAGGTAGAATTGTCATTTTTTATTCCTTACATTATACTTAAAATTCCTTACAACATGACAGGAGCATAAAATGATTCAGGCTACGTTAACCAGCAAGGGACAGATTACCATCCCAAAATCGATTAGAGCGCATTTAAACTTACACACAGGTGATCGTTTGACATTTATTCTCAATCGTAATGGACAAGTTATTTTAACAACACAGACAATTGATGTGAGTGAATTGTTTGGCATGTTTGATTATAAAAGTAAAAAGAAACCCTTAACGCAAAAAGACATAGATAGTGCAATTGCGACACGAATGAAAAGGAAGTTTAAATGATTGCCATTGATACAAATCACCTACTTCGACTTTTTGTTGAAAAAGACCACATACAATCACATAAGGCAAAAAAATTAGTGGTGCAACATAATCCGGTTTTTATCAGTGTTATCGTTCTGTGCGAAACAATGTGGACACTCGAAACACGATATCATTTTACCAAAAAAGAATTAATTTTATGTATTGAGACTATCTTAAAAGCTCAGCAATTTAACATAGAACATCGCGAAGCATTATGGGTTGCTTTTAGTGATTTTCAACACGGCGCAATTGGTTTTGCAGACTGTATTATTGGTGTTATCGGCAAACAACATGGCTGCGATTTCACCGCAACCTTCGATAAAAAAGCGGCAAAATCTCGACATTTTAAATTAACATCATAATATTTAGGAACATGTACGAAATAACTTGGACAACTTGGCGTCCAAGATGGCGTGAGATTTAAATGTTTCGATTGAGAAAATGTGAAGGAATGCTTA
>Ga0155553_121_pt2 | contig 30099 bp, 29 predicted proteins | sample RifCSPhighO2_12_FD_107210 | JGI IMG/M metagenome (GOLD analysis project Ga0155553, IMG submission 107210) | Gammaproteobacteria bacterium RIFCSPHIGHO2_12_FULL_38_11
TGCCACAATCAGTGCGGTGATTGAAGCGGCATTAACAGGTCATCCAGTTTATACAACGTTACATACCAATGGCGTTGCAGAAACGATTCGTCGTTTGGTGGGCAGTTTTTCACAAGAAGAGCGCCTAGGTCGAACCATTGATATCATTGAAACATTACGACTCATTGTTTGGCAGCGATTGGTGCCATCGACAGATGGCAAACGCATTCCACTTCGGGAATATTTAGTATTCAGCGAAAAATTACGTGATCGCTTACTCGACAGTGACCCTGAAAATATCACGCAAACAACGCGGATGTTATTACGTGAAGAAGGTCAACCCATGCTTGCTGACGTTGAAGCAAAATACAAAGCAGGGTTATTAACAGATCGCTGGTATCAGTTATTAACAGCTCGATTAAAGCATGAGTGACGGTGTGTGAAATTACTTTGCATTTTGCTATAAATAAATAAAAATGATCAATTACCATGAAATATGTGAAACCCCGTCGTGATTTAATATTTATTATTAATCCGTTAACAAGCTTAATTAGCTTTTTATTATTTTGTTTTTACTTAAAATACATCCCCTATACTTTTTATGCTTTTTGGGCTGCCACTGCAGCCGCATTATTTTTAATATTACTCCCCCTCGGAAATACCGCACTTTCAGAAAATGCGGATGAAAGCGCCCAACATTTGCCATGGCAGCAATGGTTTTTGTGTATTTTATTACTAGAATTAACCTTGCTTGGCAGCTATTCCGGCATTTGTTTTATAAATGGCGAAGCGCTGCCGATTAATATTTCAGAAAATTCGATGCTTTTTTCGCAAACCCTTCAAGCAGAATTATGGCATTACGGGTTATTTCCGTGGTCATTATATGCTGTGATTGCTGTTGGTATGGGATTTTTAGCCTATCGACAAAACACCCATGCGTACTTTAGCAATTTACTGAATCCTTTTATTAAACACAACACCAAGGGAACACTGGGATTAATAAGTAATATTTGTATGCGTCGTTGCACACTGTTTGCTATTAGCCTCTCATTTATATTTATCGCGTTATTATTCATCAGTCTTTTTTTGCCACTCACGGAATATATCGCGCATGGGTTTCAAACAGCCGCTTTAATAGTGACATTGATTTTTTTAGCTGCTTCGCTTTCAAATACCCTAAAAAAAATGGCTTCTCGTATTTTTGCAAAAAGCATTGCAGCGGCAACCAGTTTTACTTTATTTTGCATACTACTGGGATTGATTATTTTAATACTGAGTATGATCGCAACCAATAGAGCTCAAAATAGCATAAATCCCGCTATTCCTTCACTTATTCAACACTGGATTAATTTTAATAACACGGCAACATGGTCTATTTTTTCTACGTTCTGGTGGATTTTTTGGACGCCACTTGCTTGTGCCTTCATTGCTAGAGTGTCCAAAGGCTATAAAATAAGACACATTATAATAGGAATTTTAATATTACCCATTATGCTCGGTTTATATTTTAAATACGCCGTACAATTCAACATAACCGTTGAATTTCCGCCCACAATAATAAAAATCTTATCACTTGTTTCTTTTTTAATTTTATTGCCTTTATTATTAAATCATTCTACACGTTCGCAAGCAGTCGAATCATACTTTCCAGCGCAAGGCATCGCCAAATATCGCGATCAAACTTCTTTTTTTGAAAAAATAATACAGCTCACCTTTATTTTTTTATATCTTTATTTGGTTATTGGCATTAACGGACCAAGCCTATTTTCCTTTACACTAAACTGCTTGGCCTTCATCAGTTTAATTTTCACACCACTGGCTATTTTGAAAAATATCATTGGCAGAAGCAATTCTTAACTTTATTTTTACTGACCATCCAAAATCATTTTCAACAATACTTTTGAAAGCACCTTATGGACAACAGCCGTTGGATGCACCTCATCCCAAAAAATAAATTGATTGGGGTTAGCGCATATTATTCCACCCGCACCAACCGATTCTCCAACCTGATAAGCAATTTGCAGCGCAGGATTGTTTTGAATATAGCGCGCCAACTGAGCACTATTTATTTTTGCGCCAGAAGCACTATTTTTAGAAAAATTAGCTTGCATACTTTCAATAGACGTTTTTTTCAAATAAGCGCCCGTCCAACAAGGATCGGTCACATTTGTCAAATTAATATTATATTTTTTATTGAAATTTTTACGATACGTATCCGACGTAACCAACATTTTAAGAATAGGATTATCTGTAAAATTGAACTCCATAAAAATAGTGCCAGGGTAAGCAGCACGTAATTTCAAAATGGCATCATGCATTTTTTGATTATGCATTAAATATAATTGTTGATAATTAGCCGTTAAGTTTTTAATAGATGCTTCTGGTGTAACCGCAAGATCGGGAATATCGATGATAAGAAATTGAGAGCCATTAATTGCTGCAAGGTTTCGCACAACAGCGGTAATCGCATTAACAACATCAGTAGTCGCCTGATCGACATTAGACGCGCCTGGCAAATAATCATTTGCACCAATCCAAATAACAAAAAGTGTGTTATCTTTGTTTAGCAATAAATTTTTTGCTTCGTAAGCATCATATTCCATATTAAGTGAAACAGGTAAATAACCATCGAACGGATTATGAAAAACAGCCGTAGCACCACCAACCGCATAATTTTGCGAAGCGATAAAATAGCGAGAATAAAGCTGATAACTAACGCGATCAGACCAGGTATATCCATCGGAAAATCGACCTTTGTAATACGGCAAATATTGGGGTATTACACCACCAGACATTTTATAAAGATTGCCATTATCAGATAGGCTGTCGCCTAGAAATACAATCTGTTTGAATTTTGGTGTAATGACATTATCTGCAAAAATAGCCTGTGCAAAAAAAACAGATAAAATGACGATCAGTATTTTTTTCAACAAATTTATTTCTCCTTAATTTTAAATCAAAAACTTTGAAACTCACCTTGCAGCGGTATTTTTACTCGAGTTTTCTGACTTAATAAAAAATAAAGCTATCAATAAACACAACAGCAACAAAACACTTGTAAAAAATAAAGCGCAATACAAACTATATTCATAACTTTTAACAATGACATTTTTAATTGTCTCTTGCGTAGACGGACTAAATTGCAAAATAATCGCTTGGCTCGATGGTGTGTTTGATAAAATACCCAGCAAGGTATGAATTTTTTGAGTCGTCAGGCTTGGCACCAGCTGTAACAATTGTGCTTGCGCTTTTATTCTCTCCACATGGACAATAATGCCAGCGGTAATGGCAAAACCAATCACGCCACCTACTTGTCTAACACCACTTAAAATTGCTGAACTCATACCAAAAAATTCTTTTGGCGTGTTTCGCAGAATGGAAGTACGTAATGGATTACTTAAAAAACAACCACCAATACCATAACCTACCAACGCGGGCAAAATCGCATAATAAGATAGGGTTTTAAGAAAAAGTGTGCTTGCACTATATCCGACCGTTAACAACAGCAGACCTGCGATCATGGGCATACGAGCCCCATATTTATCCGAAAAATAACCGCCAACACTTGAAAAAACAGCCAACAAAATACCTGCGGGTAATAACAGGCAACCCGAAATAAAAGATGAGAATCCAAGTGCATTTTGTAAAAAGACGCCAAAAAATATAATAAAATAATTTGTAACTTGTGCCATTGCCATAATGGCGCAACCAGGGACATAGTTTACAATTTTAAATAATTGAATGCGAATAACAGGATGTTTTTTGTTTTTCTCAATGAAAATAAAAAGAATAAAAGACATTAACGAGATCAAAAATCCAGAAATTGATTTTAAAGATGACCATCCCCACTGTCCTGCATTATTAAAAGTCAGTGTTGTTACGATCGTAAATAAACCGATAATTAAAAATCCAATATAATCGAAGGTTTCACCCACTCTCCTCTCGCTTTTTTCACGCAATAATTTTAGCGTTGGGTAAAAAATAAATATACCCAGAATAACATTAATAAAAAATATCCAATGCCAATTTAGCCATTGAACAATTATTCCGCCAATAAAAGGTGATAGTACCATTGCTAATGAACCCACGCTCATAACAATACCATTTGCCTTTCCTCGATCGGCATCGGAAAAAATCGAGGCAGAAAGACTCATTCCCGCAATCAATGTAAACGCTGCACCAAATGCTTGTATTGCACGAAAAAAAATGAGCATAACAACATTAAAAGAAATGCCACACATTAAGGATGCCAATAAAAAAATCAATATGCCAATAGAAAATACTTTTTGATGACCAAACATATCGCTTATTCGCCCAGCTGCAAAAGCCAAAACAGATGCAACAAGTAAATAAATATTCACAATCCATTGTGTTTGAGCGCGAGTAGCATTAAAACTTTTTTGTATAGCAGGCAGAGCAACACTAAAAATTGTCATGTCTAAGAAAAGCATAGCTGTTGATATGCTAATAACAATAAGCGTTACTGATTGATATCGAGACATTTTCATTTTATTTTCTTGCAAATGAAGTTAAAATACAACTATATACTATCCGCAATGCAAAGAAAACGATACCTAAAAGGGATTCGAATGACGCGCCAAGAAATACTCTCTTATTTATTTAATTTCAAAGAGGCATTAAACACTTTAAATATAGCCATATCCCAAAAGAAAGCAGAATCAGATCAAATTTATTTGATGGGCGTAATCGGATGGTTTGAATCCACTTATGATGCATATAATGAACTCATGAAGGCGTATTCAACTTACTCAACGATCAACTTGCATTGCTATCCACACAAAGCCGATGATCCACTGGGTATTTTTTCAATGATTTCAGATAAGGCGGTGTCTGTAAAAATATTGGCTGACAATAAACAATTGGCAAGCACAAGGCAAAAAGATAGCTTGATACCTTTGTATAACAGAATAAAGCTTTATTTTGCCGTATTTTTTAATCGAGTTTGCGTTGTTACTTCAGCCATAATTGAAGTACCTTATAAATTAGAAAAAGCAATTTCCGAAGAAAATAATCGTGACATACAAACAATCATAGAACAATACCAAATTGATCGCACGCATTTTTCAAACCCGTTGGCCCATTACGAATGGGATACTTTTTTACTGAATCCTTTAAAATTGGCACTTTTCAAACAAGCGGTAGATGCGCTTGATATATTGATGACACTTGGCAACTTACAACCAAACCAAATCTTTAAAATTATTTCAACCGAACCGAATTATTATTCAGAGAATTTTATTCGAAAATTATTTCAAACCGCTTATATGAAAAATGAAAAAATAAGCTGGGTATTGCAAGGACAATTAAACCAATATTTATTTGAATTTATGCAAAAGGAAAATCCGCCTTTTATATTCATTAGCGCACTTTTCAAATTTATTACTAAACACAGAGCGCAAAATAAGCAAGATTTTTCGGCTATCGAATTCGCTGTCGAATTAGACCACAACAGACCTGATGGTGATCAAACAATTATTGAAATATTACACCCGCATGTAAAAGAAGCATTCTATGGTAATGCTAATCAAAAAGACGTTGATGATGTATACAACAAGGAAGAATTATTTTTATTTAGAAAAGCGGCTTTTCGCGCTATTTTGAAAAATGATTTTCGTCTTGTTGCAATATTATTTTCTAAACTTGGCTTAATTAACTCAGTCAACACAGCTGATTTAATAAAATTTTCAGGTGCTACTGTTATACCATCTGACAACACAGAAGAATTTCAATACAAGTTATTTAACAAATTGGCATTTAACGCATTAGATGAAAAAGGAGAAATAAAGCATGATTTATTAGCACCACTATTTGATATATTGTCGCAGTTAACAGAAACCGATTGCTTTTTTTCTGCTTGTTCTGTATTTCACAAAGCACTTCACTATCAACTCATTTCACTACAGGAATATCTTTTAAAAAAATATTGCACGCTAATGACGGGATTTGGAGAAAAATTAATAGCACTTCAGAAAAATATTTTTTTAAATCACGCTTCCTTAGAAATCACACTTTTTACAAAATTTTTTGCTATTTACGACGGCGTTCAAATTGAAAATTTACCGAATGCTTATTTTCACTTTAGACATTTTTATGCGCGCATTAACAGCATCACTCGAGAAAATCCCAGGCTGACATCAACAGAAATGAATGCATTAAAATTACATCTTGAGAAATATAAGAAAGCGTTTATATTTCCTGATATGTTTATTCAAACCCCCGAATTCCGCAGTATCTTTATTGAAAAAATAATAATAACCATTTTTGATACAGCACTTTCCCTTGATGGCGTGCACGCAGATGAGAGCTGTTATAAACAAATAATGTATGGCATGCTACCGCCTACAAGAACCGGGTTTCTATGCTCACAATCCGACACCTTATGTTTGAAAAAAGCACTGCTCACTGCAATTGATATTAAATTAGGGTGGCATAAAAATTATGCTCCCACAGACGCAGAGGCATGGGTAACTGCGTTAGTTGCTTTGAAAAATGCAATTTTCTCAATTGACAATTTGACTCAGGATAGCCTGCAACAAATTATTTTACATTGGCAAAATCAAGAAAGTATCGATGCTAAGAAAACAAATAACCAAATAATAAGAGAGATGGACACACTAGCAGAACAAAGATGGCGTATCGTTGCCTTAGTATTACCGCCCGCTAAGCTTGAAGATTTTATTAATACCCTATCTGCAAGCTGTTTTTTGAACGAGCATTCTGAGGCGCAGATGCGCTCTCAAGTGTTGCCATTGATGTACCGTACTTAAATCTGCATACTGTTTGGGATTATTGATTTAAAAGGCCTGTCTTCACATGAACGCGCCCTTCAATTAATTTTCATTGCGCATCCCAATTTCAGAGATGAGCTGACTGAAGCTGCAAAAAATTTGCATTTATTATAGTGAATCAATCAATGATCACCAATGAAAAACAGAAATTAACATTAATAAAAGCAATGTTAGTTGCCTTTGGTGTTTTTATTACAAGCAGCATTGTCGTTTATACGCATATTGACTTTGGATTTCTATCCATTGTAACTGCTTATGTATTATTACAATTATTTTTCTCAGAATTACGCAAAAAAGCGATTGAAAGAATTTTTGGCCCGACACTTTCTGCCATTTTAATTCTAATTATATTGATGATATTTCAAAATCATTATGTATTGATGCTTTTGAGCGCTACCATTTTATTGATGATTTTTGTTTATTATTTTGTTGTTGGATATTTCTCTTACTCAATGATTTTAGGTGCTATTACGATCAGCTTAATCAGTGCGATGGATATTGATAAAAGTTTATTCCAAGCAATGCATTTAGGATTGTATTGGGTCATCAATTTATTAATTGGATCAATAGTAGTTATTATGATTGATTTTATAGCTTCAAAATGGATATTTGAAAAGAAGCTTTTGAATAAAATTGAAGACATTGAAAGTAAAAAATCTTTTTTTATTTTGAAAAGACACTTGAGTAATTGGCGCGAAAAATCAAAATTTAATTACAAAGCTGCTATTGTTGCTATCAGGGTTGCAGCGACTTTTATTATTCTATTGCTTGTAAATCGGAAGATGCAATGGTCATTTATCGATATACAAGCGGTGATCGCCGGTATTATCGTTTCAGCGCAACCCTCTATTTCATTGACTCATCAACGCGCTTTAATGCGAGCGCTGGGTGTGGTTGTGGGAGCAATTATTGCGATAGGATTCGCCTATTTGCTGCAGATATGCCCATCATTATTTTTAACAGTCATATTGATAACAGGAAGTTTGGGAACGTTAACTTTGCTGAGTGAGAACTATCTATTTTATGAATATGCTTTTTTGCAAGCAGGTGTCATGATCCCCCTTATTTTAATTACCTCGAATCAGGAAATCATTAATGTGCATTTAGCTTTTGAGCGTAGCTTAGGTTCTTTTGAGGGCGGCTTAGTTGCTATTGCGATGGTGTATGTATCAGCATTGTTTTTTCTCAATCCTCGTCGAACATCTTGATTACAAAAATATATAAGGCCGTAAAAAAGATTTGATAACTTTTCGCACAGGTTTCAACTGCCCAATCTAGGATAAATAGCGTTTTCATTGATAAAAAGAAGCTGCAATAGTAACGTAACAGTGTAAAAATGGTTAGGAAAATATAGAATTTTTTAAATAATGGGATCATTAAAATGAAACGCGTTGCTTTAATAATATCTCTGTTGGTTTTTTCATTTTCAACCTTTGCTTCAGCAGATGACGTTGATAATAAGAAACTCGATAAAATGGTAAATACCACAGTCATTTTGCACGGGTACAAAAACCTAAAGCGAAATGATGCACCAGTTTTATCTTTATTATCCGAACCCTATAAAAAACAAAAATTATGTGCGAAAAAGGGATATATTGGTTATCAAAATGCCTTGGCTGCCACCTACTTAACAGGAAGCAATGGAGCGAAAGCTAATTCAATAAAAGCTTACGGTTGGACTTTAGTCGCCTATCATCAAATTTCAAAAACCGGCAATAAAAAATTAATTGCAGGTGAACAAAAAACATTGAATTTTGTTGCAGAAAAAATGGCAATGACAAATCAACAGAAAAAGAAGGCAAATGAATTTGCTTACAAGATAATTAAAAATTACAGTAATGCATGGCCTGCACCATCAACTATTTTAAAAATGAAAAATTTTCCCATGCCGTGTGATATTAATGTTACTCCTGTGGTTAATTCAAATAAAAAATAACGATTTTGTTTGGAGAAAGTATGAATTTAATAAAAAATATTATCCTCAGTTTACTGCTGTGTGTTTTTAATTCGGCATTTTCAGCTGTTTTTATTAAGAATATTAATTGTACGGATCCTGCGATTGCTTACTATTACCCTAATTCAATTGTGCAATCACAACCAATTAAACCACCTGTAATTCTACAGTCAAATAACAATAAAAAATCTGCAATACATCCCGTTACTACAATTGCACCAATAGCATATCACCCACCCAGAAATTATATTGTGTCTGTGATCGGCGCAGGCGCTGCTTCAATATTTCTGCCTGTTAATGAATTTTATCTCATGAGCGGTAGCACTAAGCAATATTGCTCGGGTGGTACCCCTAATGGTTCGTCTACTATTACACTAGTTAATAATACGCCGAGCGATCCAACGCGTTGCGAATGTGAATAAAATCAATATGTAGTCTCACGCCACCCCCTTTAAAAAGACGTCGTCGCATTAATCGTGAACTTGATTTCCCCCTTTTCAAAGGGGGTAATCGCGAGCGTCAAAATTATTGTTTAAATTAATGATAGTGAGGCTGTTACGAATTAACTGAAAAAGTAAAAGAAACGTCCCCGAGGGGATTCGAACCCCTGTTCTCGCCGTGAAAGGGCGGTATCCTAGGCCTCTAGATGACGGGGACAAGAAATACAAAGAGTGGAAATTCTATGGTGCATGAGCCGCTATGTCAAGCTGAACAGTGGCATTTCAACCAATTTAAAATTTCACCTGGTGAATGCATGATCCAATCAGCTTTCCAAGCTGTAAAATCAACATTTGGTGGATAATAACCATATGTGACCCCAATACACTTCGTTCCCGCTGCTCTCGCTGCAATAATGTCAGTCTCAAGATCACCAATATAAACTGCGTTTTCGGGCTTCACCTGCGCTATCCGACATGCATGCCATAACTGCTCAGGATGCGGTTTACACTGCGTTAATGTATCGCCTGAAATAATACAAATTGCGCGTTCATGCAAACCAAAATGCGTCACAATGGGCTGTGTTAACCAAGTGGGCTTGTTAGTGATAATTCCCCAAGGAATTTTTTCATTATCTAAACGATCCAACAGCAATGCCATGCCAGAAAAAAAAACAGTTTCTTTGGTTGAGTTATCACAGTACGTTTTCAAAAATTCTTTTCGAATGATTTCAAATTCAGGATGGGTTTCCTCCATCTGAAATGCAAATGAAATCATTTTTTTGCTTTCACCGTAAACACTTTTTCTAAATAAATCAAAATTAACTGGTGGTTTATTTTTCAATTTTAGTAATAAATTAATTGCATACGCAAAGTCGCGGGCCGTATCGAGCAGCGTGCCGTCAAGGTCAAAGAAGATTGCGTTGATCATTTCACATTCTCTAAGAAATAACTTTATATAGCCTGAAAATAAATCATATAATTCACATCAACCGAATCAGTCAATTCAAATTTATTTTTAAAAGGCTGATAGGTAATTCCTTGCATGCCTTTTAAAAGTAAATTATTTTTTTCAGCCCAACATGTTAATTCTGAAGGACGAATAAATTCTGAATAATGGTGCGTGCCTTTTGGCAATAAATTTAAAATATATTCAGCGCCAACAATAGCTGAAAAAAAAGATTTTATATTGCGATTAATGGTGGAAAAAAATAAATAACCGTCTTTTTTTATCAATTGACGCGCTGCTTGAATAATTGCAGCAGGGTCAGGAACATGTTCCAGCATTTCCATGCACGTAATAACATCAAAAGTATTTGCATGGGTTTGTGCAAAATCTTCAGTACATGTTTGAAAATAATTCACATTTAATTGTGATTCAAGCGCATGCTTTTTTGCAATTGTAATGGCAGCATCACTCATATCAATACCTGTTGCAATCGCGCCAGATTGCGCCAATGATTCTGTTAAAATACCGCCACCACAACCGATATCCAATACATTTTTACCCTGAATTTCCACCTGTTTTTTAACATACCCCAAACGCAAGGGGTTTAATGCATGCAGTGGCTTCATGGGACCATTTGAATCCCACCATTCACTCGCCAGCGCACTGAATTTGGCAATTTCATTCGGGTTAACATTAATGCTCACGCAAACCTACCGTGACACTGTTTATATTTTTTCCCCGAGCCGCAATCACAAGGATCATTGCGCCCTACTTTCGCTGTTTGTCGCACAAAAGGCAGTACAGACGCTTCAGCTGTATCTGAGAGCACATCTGGCGGCGCATCAACAGGCAGCGGTTGCAATTCTTCATGTGAAAAATGTAATTGCGGTGCTGACATGTCTAAACGTGATGCTGAAATTATCTCAGGACTGCCAACTTGAATTTTTGAAACCATCGAAATTAAAGTATATTTGATATTTTCCAACAAGCTCGTAAACATATTAAATGATTCACGTTTAAATTCTTGCGTTGGATTTTTTTGCGCATAACCCCGCAATTGAATACCTTGACGCATATGATCCATCGCCGACAAATGATCTTTCCAGTGTGTATCCAGCACTTGCAACATAATCCCTTTTTCGGCCTCACGCAGTGTTTCAGCGCCAATTTGTTCTTCTTTTTCGGCATAGGCTTTAAGCAATTCAGCCAAAATTTTTTCTTTTAATGTTTCTTCATGTAATTGTGTTTCAGTTTCTAGCCACTCGTGGATAGGTAAATTTAAATTGAAGTCTTGCTGAATTTTATTTTCCAAACCAGCAATATCCCATTGTTCTTCCATGCTGTCTTTTGGCACAAATTGATGGAAAAAAGTATCAACTACTTCTTCACGTAATTCTGAAATAGATTTTGATATGTCGGTTGCTTGCAATAATTCAAAACGTTGCTGATAAATAACCTTACGTTGATCATTGGCCACATCATCATATTCCAATAAATGTTTGCGAATATCAAAGTTATGACCTTCCACTCGACGTTGCGCTTTTTCAATCGCTCTTGAAATCATCGGATGTTGTATTACTTCATTTTTTTGAACGCCCAATTTACGCATCATCACCAACAAACGATCACCACCAAAAATCCGCAATAAATTATCTTCCATCGATAAATAAAATTGTGATGTGCCTGGATCTCCTTGACGACCTGATCGTCCACGCAATTGATTATCGATGCGACGTGACTCATGTCGCTCACTACCCAATACGTATAATCCACCGCTTGCAACAACCGCATCATGTCTTTGTTGCCACTCTTTTTTGAGCGCAGCAATAGATTCTTCTGTTGGATTAGGCAATTCAGAAATTTCTAATTTAATATTGCCGCCCAACACAATATCCGTTCCACGACCCGCCATATTCGTTGCAATCGTCACTGCCCCTGGACGTCCTGCTTCAGCAATGATATTAGCCTCACGTTCATGTTGTTTTGCATTTAATACTTGATGCGGAATTTTTGCTTTTTTAAGTTTATTGGCTAATAATTCAGACGTTTCAATTGACGCTGTTCCTACCAAGATCGGCTGTCCTTTTGTACGCACGCGATTAATTTCTTCCATGATGGCATTAAATTTTTCTTCTTGGGTTAAATAAATTTTATCGGCAAAATCTTCACGCACCATATCTTTATTCGTCGGAATCACAACCACTTCCAATCCATAAATTTTTTGAAATTCAAAAGCCTCTGTATCAGCCGTACCAGTCATCCCCGATAATTTTTCATACATGCGGAAAAAATTTTGGAAGGTGATCGTCGCCATTGTTTGATTTTCCAGCTGCACCGCAACACCTTCTTTTGCTTCCATTGCTTGATGCAATCCATCTGACCAACGGCGACCATCCATCAGTCGGCCTGTGTGTTCATCAACAATAATTACCTCACCATTTTTAACAACATATTCCACATCGCGGTGATATAAAGCATTTGCGCGCAAAGACGCATTGAAATAATGCATTAAAGAAATATTTGCGTAATCATATAAACTTTCACCCGCTTTTAATAACCCTGCTTCAATCATCAATTCTTCAACACGTTGATGACCTTGTTCAGTTAAATGCGTTTGTTTATTTTTTTCATCTAATTTGTAGTCCCCGCGACGGTCTTCCGGAACCTCTTCGTCTTTTTCATCTTCATTCATTTTTTGTAATTTTAATTTTGGAACTAATTTATTCACTTGGATATATAAATCAGATGATTCTTCAGCTTGGCCCGAAATAATTAAAGGTGTGCGTGCTTCATCAATTAAAATAGAATCAACTTCATCAATCACAGCAAAATGTAATGGGCGCTGTACGCGTTCTGCTAAATCATAAATCATATTATCGCGCAAATAATCAAACCCAAACTCATTGTTCGTACCATAGGTGATATCTTTTGCATAGGCAATTTGTTTTTCATCATGCTCCATGCCCGTTATGTTAACGCCCACAGTTAAGCCTAAAAATTCATAAACAGGTTGCATCCATTCCGCATCGCGTTTTGCTAAATAATCATTAACGGTAATAACATGCACACCACGACCCGACACTGCATTTAAATAAGCCGCGAGTGTCGCCATCAATGTTTTACCTTCACCAGTGCGCATTTCGGAAATTTTTCCATCGTGCAATACCATGCCGCCGATTAATTGGACATCGAAATGACGCATGCCCAATGTGCGAAATGAGGCTTCGCGAACGACAGCGAATGCTTCAGGTAATACACTATTAATATCTTCGCCTTTAGATAAGCGATCACGAAATTCTTGTGTTTTCGTCTGTAATTGCACATCAGATAATGCTTTCAATGCAGGTTCAAATGCATTAATTTTATCAACAATTTTACAATAGCCGCGAAGCAAGCGGTCATTGCGTGTGCCAAATACTTTTTTTAATAATCCAAACATAGTTGCCCTGCGAGTGTAAGTATAGGAGTGTGGGTGTGAGTGCAGTATGTGATATGATTTTCTCACACGCTCACTGACACGCTCACTGACTATGCAGACAATACATGAAAAACCTGATGATTTACACCCCGTGATGGACAGTTTAGGTCATTCTTCGCTTGGAAAAATCATACGAAAGGCAAAATATCTGCTGGCGCTCGATCACGCGCTGCAAACCATCCTGCCCCCCGAGTTTGCAAACCATTGCCGCGTGGTGAATATCAATCAAGCTATCGTTATTTTAGGGATTGATAGCGCTGCCATTGCCACTCGAATTCAAATGATGTCAGAGGATATTGTACAGAGGCTACGGAAAAACAAAGAATTCAAAATGGTGTTGGGGATTCAGTGTAAGGTTCAGGCGAGGTAACCGTGTCTCGTGAAGAGTAAGGTGTAATCGGACATAAATTAACTCCGTTCAATCCGTGAATAATTCCAATCGCTCACTTCTTTTTTTCAGTAAAGCAAGATATTTTTCTTTCATGGCTTGTGACATAAAGCTAACTTTAAGCAAGGCTTGCCAATTTGGTAATGCCCGCTGAATTTCATTCATCACATCGGCACTTAATAATAACGGATGCAAATCTTTTAACTGAGGGGATAATAAATGCAGGCCTCGTTGCGAATAATTTTCACTCGCAGCAATTTTTTTGTAAGTAATGGGACAACGTTTCATGATAGTTCCTTAACCGTTACTGCACCCACTAAATCATGTCCCACTTGAATTAACTGTCCAAAATAATCTTTTTTATCTAATTTATAGTTACGCAATAAAGCGTCAAGCATCATGCCTTCGGGCAATACCCCTTCAAAAAAGACAGGGAATTTTTCAAACACATAAATTTTTTTATCAATTGGTATGGTCAAAGAAATAGGCGCACCAGAATAATCAGTATGATATACAAATTGATATTGACCATCAGGTAATTCTTCGAGTATTCCCGCTTCAATATCATGAACATATATTTTTGCTTTTCTCATGCTGGCGTTACCAATTTTATTTGAATATTTAAAATGTCTAAGACTTTGAGCAAAGTGTTGAGCTGCACGGTTTCTTTGCCTTTTTCAATGTCAAATACAGCCGTTTTGCCGACACCAGCGAGCTTCGCTAATGTTTGTTGCGAAAGACCTGCGAGCTTACGGTAATCGTGGACTGTTTTTGCAATATTGTTTGAGTTCATAATTACTGTTATAGCAGTAAAATAACTCGAAAACAAATTAATTGTGATTTTTAAGAAGCTATTATAGATTATATTACTGCTATAGCAGTAAAAATAGAGATTCGGCTCCCGACAGCGCACAGCAGTTAGCTTTATAGGCCAACCTTTTGAAATGTAAGCTCCTATTGCAAAGCAAGAGCAGGTATTCCAGAAGAAACGGTGCAAGATTTGGTGAAAGCAACTTATTGTGTCAAGGAAAAACGCGATTGGCGCTGCTGAATAGCAATCTCTCATCTTTGCTTTCAATTTCCGTACGCTGCAACAATGATTTCCTACCAAAAATCGAAGCGCAATGAGTACTACCAAAAATAGAATCACAACGCGCATCTCCAATACTTTTAATGATTTCATCTTTTAAAAGTATTAAAGCTGCAGTATATTTTCTTTCCATCGCGTATTGCAGAGTGGATAAGGGTGATCCATCTCCTCTATCGCGCGGTAGGGTTAGGTCTGCTCCGTTTTCAATTAAGAATTTAAGAACAGCCGTAGCCTCGATAGAATCTGGATTTCGAAATGAAAATTTATTGTCGATTGCCCAATGAATGGGTAATTTATTGTGAAGATGGCCAGGTTTATTGACATCTGCACCCATAGAAACTAGCTTTTGTAGTGCAGGAACATCATAACCATATTCTGCAGCTACACCCAGCACGGTATTTCCAAAATCATCATACGCATTCACAGCTAACTTCAGCAATTTTTCCGGCGCATTCGTTAAATCAACCTTGCTAAATTTCTGTGGCCAGTTATTCTCGGCTCCAGCATGCGGGAAGGATAATAAGAGCTGCGCTAAGATTTTGAGCTCTTCTTCGTTTAATGGCTGATCGCTTTCAACATAGTGTTTTGTTTGTGTGTTGGCATTCAGAAAATATCTTATTTTAGGACGGCAAGATTCAGTTTTTTGGGTTGGGTGCACATAAATAGTAGGTGTTGTTAATGCAGATGCTGCGTTTGAATCGTGACGTAAACTAAAAATATTCGACTCACAACTGTGTTGGTAAGTAGAACAGGTTGCATTAATAGGAGAAATTTGTAATTGACATTGCGTTGTTTTACCGGCATTTCTCGCTACAATATGAATATTTTGTTCACTTGAAAATAATTGTTGCCAAATACGCATAAAAAGCGATGTTTTTATCTCAAGTTTACAAGGCAGAGCACAATCGCGATTCGCCATCAATAATAAAACTTCTTCCGCTTTTTGCGGAGATACCCAGCGATTAAATTCAAATAAATATTTTTCAAGAAATGTCATCATCAATTGCATTGTAAAAAAAGCAATGGCATAAAAACCAGCTTGATTTTGTGGACGGTTCATTGTTTTTCGATCAAATAACATGGGCATTAAAAGAAAGAAAATGCTGATACCGATGAAAGAAATGGGGAGCTTTATCGATTCTTTCATCATCACTGTCGCCCACTGAAAAATTGAGAGAGGCGCGACAATATCGCGTTCAATAAGTGTATCGGGTAGGGCATTATAAAGATTAAATGCCAATTGACAGCCTATTGAAAATAACTGTGATACATAAAATAAAATTATTTTAATAAAACCGTCGGGGGATTTTTTTCTACAGCATGCTGTCAGTTCATTTAGAACATATAGCAATGAAATGTGCACAGTTGTTAACTGCTGTTCATTGTAAAACAAATAGCCCAACGTGCTCATTCGCAATAAGTTAATCGGCGAAATAGGCATAAGGTTACGCGCAGAAGAAAATTTATCGCTGGTATATTTTTCAAAACAATCCATTTTTAAAATAGTCAGCACGTTTTCAACGTAAAATAACGGTGGATAAGCACAAGATGCTAATTCAAGCGCTTTTTCAGCGGCTTTTTGACATGTATTCGACGTTTTATTTTTTTTCATAAATGGTCATCATAAATAACTTATTAATATCACGGTATTTGGCAACGATTGCTATCGTTTGTTGCTGAACAGTAAAAAAAAGCGTGAAAATAAAAAGAAGACAAAACATCAAGAGAAAAGAAATAAATATTAACATTGGGTTTGCCCCGTTTAACTTAATGTGTTAAAAATTCTATCAATTTTAAAAATAAGCACAACCACTTTATCTGTACATTTCATACTGTATTTTTCAACCAATTGAATGATGAGAATAATTTCTTGGGTATTAGGAAATTAATTTTATTTTTTAACGGTATGGTAGGTTAATGTCACTGTACAAGTTCCTGATGAATTTGTGTAAGCGTAACTTCACATACTTTCCAAGAAATAGCGGCGCAATCGCATGAGTGTTTGATGATGTATTGTGCCGCCTGTTTGTTGCAATTGCCACAGTGCAACGTCAGGAAAGGTGAGAAAGATTTCAATTTTTTTTAACGCAGAATCATCCTTGCTTTTGCCTGCCTCTATTCGTTGCAGTGTTGCTTGGCTAATATGAAATGCATGAGCAAAATCGTATTGTGTAATATCAAGCCTATCTCTAAATTTAGTAATGTCGCTTGGTTTGAAATTAGTTTGATAAATAGGCTCAAAAATAAAGCTTGAAGGACCACGTTTTCCAATGGTTCCTAATAACACAATTGGGTTTGTTTCATCGATTGCAACATTTTGAGAACGACAATAATCAGCATAAGCAGGATTGTTTCGATCAGGAATACGGTCCAAAAATATAGGGAACATTTTTCCTTTTTCTGAGCAATAAATTGATTGAAATAAATTGAACTCCGGCCCTAATGGAATAGCGTTTTTTGAGTAACGATAGTGATCATCATAGAAGAATAAATAACAATCTTCAGTTGCTTTGTAACAAATCTCCCCTACATAAATGCGGCGTTTTTTATTCTCCTGAAAAATATGAATACGTGTTTTATCAAGCATGAGTTGATAGTGCGTCATATAACTCCCGATTTCTTTTAAAAATTAATCGTTGCATTGCTGCTTTCATTAACGCTGTGCATGGATTCGTTAAAATAGCCGTTTTAATTGCGTTGTCACTGAAAGTTATTTTTTTATAAAAATCTTGGCAGATTTGTCCGTAACCGAGCCTCATGAATTCAGCGACATAGTGCGTCATGCTTGGCTCAAGAGAACATCGAGTAGCAATTTTTCCTGTGGGGTTAAAATCCGCATGAAGCATCTTTCCATGCTCTAATCCTAGATAAGAAACGTTGTCATATGTCGGCGATAATTGATATCCAGAAGAGGATGCAATAAATGCTAAATTTCTTCCATGACGATCATGATTACCAATTAAAGCATCAAATAATACCATATGAATAAACATCAAAATATCGCGAGGTTGTTTTGTGTATTCCTTAATAACATACATTAATGTTTCACAATCATGAGGTTCATTCGTTCTAAAATGATAAATATGCTGTAAATCTAATCCATGGCGACCGGCAATAAAATTTTTTGTGACAAATACACGGTCTCCTGTAAATTCAAGATAATAAAACTGAGCGGTTGAAATACCCAGTATTGCTGCTATTTTATTGCATAAATATTCTACCTCTGGTAATTCAGGCGCTTCCGGTTCTCGCATTTTCAATATATAAGATTCACCATTGAGTATCGCTGTATATTTTTTGAATTTTCCGTGAAAAAAACTTGAATTGTCTGGGTCTATAATAAGACCATCGCTTGAAGATGCCGTTGCTTTACGTTGCAATCCAGTAAACACAGGGAGTGTTTCTGATTGAAACCAAATCTTAAAACAAGCAGGATGCAGCCCATAGTGAGCAGGTTCACTGGGGTTTAATGGATGGTTGCATTTGTAACATTGCATAGATGAAATGTCCTATGAAATCGATATTGATTGGTATCATAATAAATCAATTTATTGATGATATCAATATAAATCGGAGTTCTGGATTTTTTAATGCCGAATTATCACAATATAATCTTTTAAATAATAAGCTTTCTGAAAATCAGCAAGCCATGGAGGAATTCTTCAACCACTCCGCAAAACACTCATCTTCAAACGCATAAACCCCACGACTCGATTGCCAAATAAATTCTTGTTCGCGCAGTGTTTGGATGGCAGTTTGTACAGTAGAAACAGACAAAATCGGTTGATTAATGGCGTGTTGATAATGCTGCATTGATTCTTCAGAAAAAGGAGACCATGCACGGCCTTGCTTAACCAATAACGTTAAAATAGCACGATGCAACGGTTGTAGCGCATTGAAATCATTTTCAAACTCTTCCCAAATCTGCATATTCCAAGTAGAAACATCTTGTTTTAATAAATCAGAAAAAGAAGCGGCATCATGACAAATCGCAACTCGCCCAACCATTTGCCGTAATATTTCAGGGCGATGACCAATGAATTGAAATGCTTCCCACATACTGTCTTTATTAAACTGATTATTTTTAGCCAATGCTTTATTCACTTCAACAGTAAAAAAATCCGTGAAATCTTTTCCCAGCAAAGGAAACGCGGTGATTTCAGAACCAAAAAAGGGCTGATCTTTTTTAATGACCAACTGTGCCAACTTATCTCGATTAGAACCTGTCAATACCAGCATTAAATCAGATGTTTTATGCAATTTATTAATTTGATCGCGTGCTGATTTAATAGAAAACATAGCATTAATACCTTCTTTCGACGTTAACGCATGCTGTGCTTCATCAATAATTAACATCACAGGTTTTTCTGCCAATTGAATCAATTGATTTAAGATATCTACCAAAGTGACATTATCAGGCAATCCGGGTTTTGAAAAATCTAATTCAACGGTCTTTAAAATATTAATTTTTTGAAGTTTTACTTTATGCGCTAATTTAATTAACTTATTTTTATAGGTTGCAATGCTGGTTTTTATCGCTTCGGTAATTAATAATGCAGGATCAGTGAGTTTGTTTGCCCATAAATCAACATACACAGGCAACCAATGCCGCGCTTTCGCTTCGGGAATTAAATCTTCAATTAGAAATGTGCTTTTTCCGACGCGACGAGGCCCTGCAAGAAATAAGCCGGAAGTGGCATTGGCAATGCCTTTTCCTGCAACGCTATCGCAATACGCTTTAGCAAGGTGCGCCCGTTTGAATGCAAAATTTTCTAGCATGGTCATCTGAATTACGTTCAATTATTTTAAATTAGGTAATTTATGTAACTTAACATAATTTGACGTAATTGGCCAGCCATGTGTTGGAGGCTTTAAGTGGGATTATCAAGAAAGTAGACAACACTCCGAAAATGGCGTACAATTCCGGAATTAACTCCGAAATTGGATTTCTTACTTTATGCAAAAACGTTTACTAACATTGCCTGAAAACTACAGTTTCTTTTTATTCGGCGCACGCGGCGTTGGTAAAAGTACTTGGATCCGCCATTCTTTTAATACAAAAGCAGTATTTTGGATTGATCTATTGGATCCATCAGCTGAAGATCGTTACAACAAAAATCCAGCTATATTGTTGCAAGAAGTGCGCGCATTACCAGAAGCAATACGCTATGTGGTTATCGATGAAATTCAAAAAGCACCGAAATTATTAGACGTTGTTCACAGCTTGATTGAAAGTACAAATAAATATTTTGTATTAACAGGCTCAAGTGCTAGGAAATTAAAACACGGCGGCGCGAATCTGTTAGCAGGTCGCGCCTTTGTCAAACATCTTTACCCGTTTACGTTTATAGAGCTAAAAGAAAAATTTAATTTAGAGCAAGCGCTGGCAATCGGCATGCTGCCCAAGGTTTGGGATTTTAACGCAAAAGAAGAACAATGGGCATTTCTGGAAGCATACACCTATACCTACCTAAAAGAAGAAATATGGGCAGAACACCTAATTAAAAAATTAGAACCTTTCCGAAAATTTTTAGAAGTGGCCGCTCAAAGTAATGGTAAAATCATCAATTATTCCAATATCGCAAAAGACTGTGGTGTTGATGATAAAACCGTTAAAACTTATTTTAGTATTTTAGAGGACACCTGGGCTGGTTTTATGCTCGAGCCTTATCAACACTCTTTTCGCAAGCGTCTTACGCAAAAACCAAAATTTTATTTTTTTGATGTTGGTGTAGCACGAACGTTAGCGCGAACGCATCGTATCGCATTCACACCTCAAACATTTTCTTACGGGGATTATTTTGAACAATTTATCATTACGGAATGCTATAAGTTATGCCAATACTTTTATCCTGATTATCGTTTATATTTTCTGCGTACCAAGGATGATTTGGAAATTGATTTGGTAGTTGAAAGACCCGGAAAACCGCTGCTTTTTATTGAAATTAAAAGCTGCACCCAGGTTGACGATAGCGTGCTATCCAGCCTTAAAAAAATTCATACGGATTTACCGACAGCTGAATTTTGGTGCATTAGTAACGACCCCATTAGAAAAATATTTTATGATGGTATAATACAAGCCTTTCACTGGCAGGAGGCACTCAGAAGTCTCATGCCGGATGATTTTAAATTGATATAATAATTTAAGCCGCTTCCGACTCCATTTCCGAATAACAAATCGGCACACTCGCCTCATCTTTAAATGTCACATATTCCCACGCATCCGGCTGCGATAATAATTGATTCATTAATTATTTATTCATGGCATGACCCGATTTGTACCCCGTAAATGCGTCAATTAAACCAGAATCCAATAAATAAAAATCAATAATTATGGAATGTTAATATTGTGTTATTGCCACTTACCGAGCAAAGTTTGCCACCGTACTGGTCAGTTGCAGTGAGTTTTATGCTGTTTGTATCTTCAGTTAATGTCACTTGACAAGTTCCCGATGAACTTGTGTAAGTAGTAGTGCAAGGAAATGATGATGGGTTTGCTGATGTAACACCTTGAATAACTGCGCCTGTTGAGGATGTTGTTGTGGCTACAGAAGCTGGAAAAGTAATTCCTGGACAGGCTCCTGCTGATGCGGCGGGGGTTGTATAAGTATTTTTGTTGTTATTGAAGATCAAATAGCCAACTTGCGCTTTCGCAGCCAATGCTGAGCCCGATGCAAACACTGTTTATTACTGCTAGTGCAGCTAATGCATATTTAGTTTGTTTCATAAGTAATCCTCACATTTTTTATAGGGTTTTTATTCACAATACAGTCTCAGAACACTTACGTCAATCCATTGCCTTGCGTCCTGTCAGTAAAAAACTAAATTGAGTCTAGCAAGCTCAAACTGTTATGTACATAATTTTTATTTTAGAATTTCTATTGAATAATAGTCGATTGATGCAGCGATTGAGTATCGCTACTTATTTTTTAACTAATTTCAATAAATTTTGAATGCTTTTTTCTGTTGACTCCATCAGTATCTTTTTCGGAAAAAATTTTCCGTAATTTTCCATCACTGTAGAATCATTATTAACGTAAAGCGCGAACCGTTTTTTCAATGCGCTAGCAACACCACTATCTGACTTTCCCAAAACACGTAACAACATTGCTTCAAAACAAGGTTCTGATGCCAACAGCGTTATTGAATTCTTTTCAGCTTTTTTTCGCACATCGGAATTCCAGCAGGTCGTATCGGTATCAAACACAACGGCCACTCTATCATAATCGGCATTAAAGGTTTGGCGAATCGTCCAATCAATCACGTGTTTGGCACCCTTTCCCTTTGCGTTTTTTATTTTAATTTGCCTACCATCAACGCGTTCTGAGAAAAGTTGTTTTACATGATTTAAAAAAGCCACTTCACTATACCCCTCACCAACAATTAACAGAGTTTCTTTTGCTTTCCATGTCGACATTGTTTTTCTCAGAGATTGGGAATTGCGCCATAATGGCCAGCCATATATTTTGCATAGAAGTTATCGTCGCTACGGATTCCCTCTATTGCATCCAATCGACAAGCCGTACTTTCGCAATGGTCATTTTTTTGCACCAGCATGATCTGAGATTTATGGACTAAATTCAATATTTCAGCAGCATGGCAAGAAAATAATAATTGAGCATTGCACGGATTAGTTTTCGGATTTGCAAATAAATCTAAAATAGGCTCTAACATATGCGGGTGTAAATCGTTTTCAAGTTCATCAATAATGGCAACGCCACCCTTTTCCAGAACCGGCAACAATAACGCGAGCAAACAAAATGCTGCTCGAGTACCATTTGATTCATCTGAGAATAACAACTTATATTCTTTCTTGTTACTTTTATGCAAACCTATCGGCAACCAAATTTTTTGAGAACCGTTTGGGAGATTGGTTTCTTTTTCTAGCAATTCAACTCCGGATAATCCTAAATCCCAGGAAGACAATAGTTTTTCCATTTGTTGAAACTGTTTTTTGTTGATTGAAAAATATTTCGCAGCGCTGGTTATTGCAAGATCCACAACGGGCAAACGATCTGCAATACTGACGTTACTCACTATTGAAAGACGTGCAAAATCTTTTGCTAACGGAACACCATATTGTCCCGCGGTAGAAATAAGAGAAGCGTTCTGCCGTACTTTCAGCGCTTCTTGCAAATTAAAATCAAAATCCTGTAGCTTGATGTCGTAACATTTTTTTGCATCATTCCATTCACGCACGAAAACATAACCAAATCGCTCGCGCTTTTGATAAAGTGCTTCAAATAAAACGCATTCTCGCGTACAACGTAATTCATATCGATACAATTTATCATCAAGGTCAAATAATATGCTAAATTCTGTTGGTTTACGCTCGGCAGAAAAATGCGGAGAAATAGGAATGGATGATTCAGGGGCGCTTTGAAAAGATGTATTAATAAACCAACCCAAAAATGCCAAGGGTTTAAGTAATGCTGTTTTACCACCACCATTTGCGCCCAGAACTGCCATTAATTTTGAAACACGTTCACCATTCTTTGTTTCGCACAGAAAATGGGTTAGCTCTACCTTTTTGGTAACAGTCAGATCAACCCGAGTAGATTTTTTGAATGACTGGAAATTTGTGAAGCTGTAATTATAAATCATACGATTAACTGCCGTTTATATAAATAATCAACAATGTTTCGTTTATTATAGCAGTTATAATTAATTTTTCAAGCATCAAAACACATCAAAACACAAAGCTGTTATCGAACCCTAAAATTTATTCGTATCAATGAAATCAATAATTGAATGTCCCTAATCCGCGCCCCGCACATTCCTCAACCACTCCGCAAAACTATCGTCTTCCAATGCATAAACCCCACGACTCGATTGCCAAATAAATCCTTGTTCGCAAAGCGTTTGAATGGCAGTTTGTACGGTAGAAATAGACAAAGTCGCTTGATTGATAGTGTGTCGGTAGTACTGTATTGACTCTTCGGAAAAAGGAGACCATGTTCGGCCTTGTTTAACCAATAATTTGATCGCGTGCGGATTTAATAGAAAACATAGCATTAACACCTTCTTTCGAGGTTAACGCATGCTGCACTTCATCAATAATAAAACCACCATAATTGTTCAACTTTTAATGCCGGATGATTTTAAATTGATATAATAATTTAAGCCGCTTCCGACTCCATTTCCGAATAACAAATCGGCACACTCGCCTCATCTTTAAACGTGACATATTCCCACGCATCCGGCTGGGACAATAATGCATTCATTAATTGTTTATTCATGGCATGACCCGATTTGTACCCCGTAAATGCACCAATTAAACCAGAACCCAATAAATATAAATCACCAATCACATCTAATATTTTGTGTTTTACAAATTCATCCGGATCACGCAAACCTTCTTCATTAACAACTTTATCAACATCCAACACAACCGTATTATCCAAATTCGCACCGCGTGCTAAATTTTTTGCACGCATCATGTCGTAATCCGCTAAAAACCCAAATGTGCGTGCGCGTGCTATTTCTTTAATATATAAGGCGGAAGAAAAATCAAATGTGATCGCTTGTTTGCTGCGGGAAATCACCGGATGATTAAACGCAATTTTAAATGAAATTTGAAATCCATCATAAGGCGCTAATCGCGCGACTTTATCACCATTTTTTACTTCAATTGTTTTTTTAATACGAATAAATTTTTTTGCTGCATTTTGTTCTTCAATGCCGGCTGATTGAATTAAAAAAACAAAAGGATCAGCACTGCCATCCATAATCGGCAATTCAGATAATGACAAATCAACGAAACAATTATCAATGCCCAAGCCAGCAAACGCCGATAATAAATGTTCAACTGTCGCGATACGAAGATTTCCCTTTTCTAAACAAGTACAAGAATCTGTGTTACCCACAAAATCAACCAGCGCTGGAATAGAAATGATTTGACCTGATTCAACACGACGAAAAACAATACCTGTGCTAATCGGCGCAGGAGATAATTTTAGTGACACCTGCTCACCCGAATGAACACCGATGCCTGTTGCACTGATTGCATTTTTTAGGGTCCGCTGTTTCATTGGTGGATGTCCATTGTTGGCGATCAGTGATTTCTAATTATTCTTCTTGTTTTCTCAAAAACGCAGGAATATCGAGATATTCAGCTTCTTTTTCACGCGCGTCTTCAAAAGCAGGCACTGTTTGTTGTTGCGGCTGTTGTTTAGGCGCATCTTGGTTTCGCAAATAAGTAGGGCGATCTAATTGTTGATAATCCACCGTACCATCTAATTTAACAGTGCGCGCAGGACGTATCAAAGGTGAGGCAGATGCATTAATGCCACCAAAATTACGACTATCAACACCGAGGCCTGTGACAACAACCGTTACACGTAATTCGTCTGTTAATGTAGGATCAATTACAGTACCCACAACAACGGTTGCAGATTCTGAAGCAAACGCTTTTATCGCTTCACCCACAATTTCAAATTCACCAATCGACATATCCATGCCTGCCGTGATATTGACCAACACGCCTTTTGCACCATGAAAATCAACATCTTCTAATAATGGACTGGCAATAGCGGCTTCCGCTGCTTCACGTGCACGATTTTCACCTGTTGCAACACCTGTTCCCATCATCGCCATCCCCATTTCTGACATGACGGTACGCACATCGGCGAAATCCACATTAATTAAACCAGGGCGTGTAATTAAATCAGCGATACCTTGAACCGCACCAAATAACACGTTATTTGCAGCTTTAAATGCATTTAGCAATGAAATATTTTTTCCAAGCACACTCAGTAATTTATTATTGGGAATTGTAATTAACGAGTCGACGTATTTTGATAATGCTTTAATACCTTCATCGGCAATTTCCATCCGTTTGCGACCTTCAAATGCAAAAGGTTTTGTCACAACCGCAACCGTTAAAATACCCAATTCTTTTGCGACTTCAGCAAAAATAGGTGCCGCGCCCGTACCTGTTCCACCACCCATGCCGGCCGTGATAAAAACCATGTCGGTACCCGCTAATAATTCACGAATATTATTACGATTTTCTTCCGCCGCTTGGCGTCCCACTTCAGGGTTTGCACCTGCACCCAACCCTTTGGTGATTTCTTCACCCAAATGTAGTACCGTGCGCGCACTGGATTTTCCCAATGCTTGTGCATCGGTATTCGCACAAATAAATTCTACACCGTCGATGTGTTCAGCCATCATGTGTTCGATAGCATTACCACCACCACCGCCAATACCCACTACTTTAATTTTTGCATTGTGTGATTGATTGTCGCCTAGTTCAAACATGATGTGTCTCCTGTGTTATTGTCGCTTCGCAAACTTTTATATTATGTAATTCGCAAATTATACTTTAATGCTTCGTTCTTCCACTCGCTTACGCTCGGGGCTCTGAGCTGATTAAAAATTCCCTTGGAACCAATTTCTCATACGCGACCACATATTCGGTAGTCCACGCGTTAATACAAACGTTTGCTCAGTACCTTGCTGTTGTAATCCATAAAGCAATAATCCCACCGCGGTGGAAAAAGTAGGGTTTTGACGCACATCAATTAAACCACCTACATTCTGCGGCAAGCCAATGCGTACCGGCATTTGAAAAACAGATTCTGCTAATTCAACACAACCATCCACTTGCGATGCGCCACCTGTTAATACAATACCGGCAGAAATTAAATCTTCAAAACCTGAACGCCTTAATTCAGCCAAAGCCAGTGAAAATAATTCCTCATAGCGAGCATGCACCACCTGTGCTAATGCCTTACGTTGAATTTGTTGTGGAGGACGTTGAGAAATACTTTGTACTTGAATCATTTCAGCAGGGTCAATTCGAGAAGCCAATACAGATGCATATTGTTTTTTAATTTGCTCTGCATTGAGTGTGGGTGTACGAAGCGCTACTGCAATATCATTGGTAACATGATCACCTGCAATGGGTATAACAGCAGTGTAACGAATTGCATTGTCTGTAAAAATCGCCATATCAGTCGTTCCACCACCGATATCAATCATACAAACACCCAATTCTTTTTCATCGTCCGTTAATACGGCATAACTCGATGCCAATTGTTCTAAAATAATATCGCTGACTTGCAATCCACAGCGTCGCACACATTTCGTGATATTTTGCGCAGCACTGACTGCACCTGCCACAATATGCACTTTCGCTTCAAGACGAACGCCGGACATGCCAACCGGTTCACGCACACCTTCTTGCGCATCGATAATAAATTCTTGCGGTAAAATATGGAGAATTTTTTGATCGGCTGGAATTGCCACTGCTTTTGCCGCATCAATAACACGGTCAACATCAGTTTGATTCACTTCGCGATCTCGAATGGCCACAATGCCATGCGAATTTAAGCTGGTGATATGGCTGCCGGCAATTCCGGTATAAGCTTCATGAATATCACAACCAGCCATTAATTCAGCTTCAGTGACAGCACGCTGAATAGATTGCACAGTCGCTTCAATATTCACAACAACACCGCGTTTCAAACCACGTGAAGGGTGCACACCAAATCCGACAATTTCAATTTGATTATCAAAGGTAATTTCACCCACTAAGGCGGCAATTTTATTTGTACCAATATCCAGTGCGACGATTAAATTTTTTACCGGTTTTCTTGCCATGTCGATTCTTAAACTCCTGTACACTTAAGATATTATTTGTCAATGCAAATAGATCAATATTTAAGTATATGCGATCAAAGAGTTTTGCACTATAAAAACTTAAATATGTGCACGAAATAATTTTACTGATTCTTGATGCCTGTTTCCTGATCACTGTATTGCACAGCCACACCATTTACATATCGCAAATCTACGACCAACATTATTCGATTTGATAACGCTACAATTTTAGGATAAATCACCACAAATTGCTTTAATCGTGACAATACATCATGACGCCCGATATTCACTTGAACGTGGTTACTTAAGGTGATTTTCCAGCTATTTTCTGCATTAACTTGTAGCGCTATAACCGACAACCCCAATAACTTTACCAAGGTGTTAGCCGTTTGATAAAAACTAAAAAGTGCTTGCGACTGATCAACAGGACCATCCAGTTCAGGCAGGTTTTGAGGTATGGTTTTTTCATCAGGATAAAAAATCACGCCAGCTGAGTTTAAAACCCCTTTTTTTCCAAAACGCGCAGTGGGTTTCTGCTCATGTAATCGAACCATTAACGTATCTGGAAACACACGTCTAAATGACACATCCGCAATCCAAGGAAATGCCAAAATAGCTTGTTTCGCGGCAGAAATATGCAATGAAAAAAAACCACCTGTCAATCGTGTCTGCACGATTTTCTGTATTATTGCAGGTGAAACATGCGTTAAACTCCCTTGCAATTGAATGTTTTTAACAGGAAATGACGTCGGCTTTTGCATCCAATTCCAGGTCCAATTACCCCCTATCATTAAAACAGCCGCTAAAATGACAGAAAAACAAGAGATAAAAATCACACGCCAGGGGTATGCCGATTGCACGCGGGCTTTTTGAGATTTTTTTTGAGGCTGAATATAAGTTGGCATCATCCATTACGCGGTCGCTAGCGCTTCCGCTTCCTAACAATCTGCGTGATTAAAAAACTATTGAATTAGTTTATCCACCATTGTGACAATATTACCGGCACCCTGCAATATGACGACATCATTCGGCTTCAACATGCGCTGCAAGACCGATGGTAAATCTGATAATATCGGCACGAATTTCGCATTCACAGCACCCGCTTTTTTCACCGCCTCAAATAAGGCCCATCCATCCGCACCGAGAATTTTTTCCTCTGATGCGGCATATACTTCTGTCAAAACCACTTGATCTGCTGAATTTAAAACCGTTACAAAATCAGCCATTAAATCACGCGTGCGTGAATAGCGATGCGGCTGAAAAACCATCACGACGCGACGATCGGGCCATGCCGATTTTGCAGACTGGAGCGTTACACGTAATTCTGTAGGATGATGGCCATAATCATCGAATACCAGGGCTTTTCCTGCGTTAACCAGCATTTCGCCGCGCGGATGAAAACGTCGACGCATGCCCGGAAAAGTAGCTAACGCGGTCTTTACTAAAGCATCTGGTAAATGATATTCACGGGCAACAATCAACGCCGACAATGCATTTAATGCGTTGTGTTTTCCACCTAAGTTTAAAGTAATTTCTTGCGTTTCATTCTGTTTTACTATTACAGTAAATGTACTTTGCAATCCATTTTGTTGAAACTGTGTCAGTTGATAATCTGCATCAGCGCTCGTCCCATAACTAATCACACGCGCATTAATGAGCGGTTTTAATTCGCGCAGCACTGGATCATCAGCACATAAAACAACAAAGCCTTCTGCAGGAATACGCGATATAAATTGTAAAAAACTTTGTTTTAATTTTTCGAAATTGTGCTCATAGGTTTCCATGTGATCCGCGTCAATATTCGTAATGACAGCAGCCGTTGGTGATAACAATAAAAATGAGGCATCACTTTCATCTGATTCCGCAATAAAATAACGCGATTTTCCTAAGCGCATTGTCGAATCACGATCCCGTAAAATACCCCCAATCATAAAACTCGGATCTTGGTTCGATTGCTCAAAAACCCATGAAATTAAGCCTGAAGTCGTTGTTTTTCCATGCGTACCGGCAACAGCAATAGCACAATAATCTTTCATAACATTTGCCAATAATTGCCCGCGTGTCATTTGAGGGATTTTTCTTTTAAAAGCAGCTTGTCTTTCTGAATTACTTTCAGGAACAGCACTTGAATAAATTATTAATTCTGAATCACCAATATTATTAGCATCATGCGAATAAAAAACGGTAATACCCATCGACTGTAATCGTTTTGTGATTGCCGTTTCAGTTGTATCGGAACCAGAAACAAAAACACCTTGTTGATGTAATAATTCAGCCAATCCGCTCACGCCAATGCCGCCGATGCCAATGCAATAAACTTTTTTGTACACGTGTGATCCTCGATTAGTTGTAGAGACACGATTTATCGCGTCTCTAGCACAACGCCGCAATTATCTCCGCCACCGCCTC
>Ga0155553_167_pt2 | contig 29796 bp, 29 predicted proteins | sample RifCSPhighO2_12_FD_107210 | JGI IMG/M metagenome (GOLD analysis project Ga0155553, IMG submission 107210) | Gammaproteobacteria bacterium RIFCSPHIGHO2_12_FULL_38_11
GTCGTTTCCGCATTAAAAGAATTTCCTGCGGTAAATGCATCGATCGATGGAACCGATATTTTGTATCATAATTATTTTGATATTGGTGTTGCCATTGGCAGTGAACGTGGATTGGTTGTACCTGTGATTCGCAATGCCGATCAAATATCTATGGCTGCCATTGAAAAACAAATTCGTGATTATGCAAAAAAAGCGGGTGATGGAAAAATTGCGATGGAAGATTTAATGGGCGGTACATTTACGATTACCAACGCAGGAACTTATGGTTCGATGATGTCGACACCTATTATTAATCCGCCACAAAGTGCAATTTTAGGCATGCATAATATTATCGAACGCCCGGTTGCAGAAAATGGTGAAATTGTGATTCGTCCGATGATGTATGTTGCATTATCTTACGATCATCGCATTATCGATGGCCGTGAAGCGGTGTTATTTTTAATGAGTGTTAAAAAATTCATTGAGGATCCAGCGCGGTTTATGCTGCAGATTTAGGAGAAAAGCAGTTGAAAAAAGAATTACCGATTGGTATTCCTACATTAAATGAAATTATTGATAACAATTGTGTTTATATTGATAAAACACAATTTGTTAGTAAGCTGGCGGCAGGAAAATATTATTTTCTCTCGCGTCCTCGTCGCTTCGGTAAAAGTTTATTTTTAGATACATTAAAACAGGCGTTTTTAGGTAATAAAGTATTATTTAAGGGGTTGTATTTAGAAAATAATTGGGACTGGAGTAAAACCTATCCAGTCATTCATATCAGTTTTGCCAGTGAAACGCATGATGTTAATTTGCTTGAAAAAAACATGCATAATATTTTAAATGAAATTATTCAGCAGTTTGAATTGACCGAACTCCTTAATGAGGAGTTAATTAATACGAAATTTAAATTATTAATTTCGCAGTTGTATTTAAAATATAATCAACAGGTTGTTATTTTAGTCGACGAATATGACAAACCCATTTTAGATAATATTGAACATTCAGACAATGCTGTTTATGCGCGTGGTTTATTAAAAAGCCTTTATTCTGTCATTAAAGACAGCGATCAATATCTCAAGTTTGTTTTTCTTACTGGCGTTTCTAAATTTAGTAAAGCAGGATTATTCAGCGGATTAAATAATCTGAATGATATCACAATTGATGTGCGGTATTCGGATATTTGTGGTTATACGCAAGCTGATTTAGAGCGAGAATTTTCAGATTATTTAATTGAAGGGGCTGTTGATAAAGCAAAATTAAAGCTTTGGTATAATGGATATAATTTTTCAGGTGCTCCAAATCAAAAAGTATACAACCCTTTTGATATTTTGCTTTTCATCAATAAAGGTTTTCAATATAAAGAATATTGGTTTGAAACAGGTAATCCACAATTTCTCATTAAATTAATTCAAAAGAATCATTATTATTTTCCAAACATGGAAAACACAGAAATTGTGGAAAGTGATTTATCGAGCTTTGATGTCGATAATATTCCCCTGCCTATATTATTATTTCAAACAGGTTATTTGACCATCAAAAAAGATATCATGTTCGGCAACATTCGTGGTTTTGCATTGACATATCCTAATTTGGAGGTCAAAGCTAGTCTAAATAATAAATTAGCGGAATTGGGTTCTTCGGTTGAGGTAAAAAACACAACATTGATAACATTGCTTAATTGTATGCGGTCTTCTGATTTTTCGGAATTTGGCACTGTTTTTCAAAGCCATTTTGCTTCTATTCCCCATGATTGGTATCGTAATAATGATATTGCGCATTATGAAGGCTTTTATGCGAGCATTATATATAGTTGCTTTTGCGCATTGGGTTATACCGTGATTGCTGAAGACAATACAAACACAGGGCAAATGGATTTGGTAGTGATATTGCCAGACAAAATTTTAATTCTTGAATTTAAGCTTAAAAAAAACGGTGATGCAACTTCTGCATTGCAACAAATTAAAAATAAAAAATATCCAGAAAAATATGGTGCAGAAAAAAAACCGATTTATTTATTGGGCCTGAGTTTTGATCCTGAAACAAGAAGCGTGTGTGATTTTTTGAGTGAGAAATATAACGTTATTCCCAACTTTACTTAATGGTTTGTTGAGTGGATGGAAGCTGAAGCTGAAGCGACCGCGTGGTCTGGATGAACGACAACCAACACACATGGTAAAGTTAAGAATTGCGTAAATATAACGAGTAACAACAACAAAAGGAGTAACGATGATGAAAAAACGGATTTTTTTGATTACTGCACCACTATTAATGATGATGAGTGTGAGTTATGCGACAAGTTTTTCTGTTACCAACAATTCCAGTATGCAGGGCATTTATGTTGAGTATACTAATGGTAGTGGCCCACAAATTGCGAATTGTACAGCAGTTACTGGAGCGTCAGGGTGTTGTGCTTTTCTTCCTTTAACACAAACAACGGCAAATTTTACTCTGTCTGGCAATTTAAGTTTTAATATTTCAGTTGGTTTTTGCGGTTCAACCAGAGGTAAATCTTCTTCCCAAGCTGAATTTAATATTAACCAACCTGATCCAAATCCACCACACTGGAAATGTGGCGGCTTGTTGCAATGTGATGTTGTCGATGTTTCTAATGTTGGCGGACTTCTTCCTGTGGCGGTCAACATTACGCCACTCAATGCGCCAGCGATTAATAGTGGCGACTCTTCAAATTGTTGTGGTGTTTTCACTGAGCAAAATAAGCATGCATGTTCGACAGCGCCACTCCCATCTTGCGTTGCTAATGGGTGCCCCGGTGGTGTGGCTACCAATGCGCAAAATTATTGTAATAACACTTACACTCCACAATCGAGTTATACCATTACATTTAGTTAATCAAAGACGCCTGGCCCCGCGCCAGGCATTTTTTTGTTTAAAATCCCAGAACATACCTTTATTTCCTGACGGATTGAATTCAACGCGTGTATTTTACCGCATTAGAAATGCAATCTTTGCATCCAACGACGGGAAATAAATTCTGTTTTTCCCGCGTTGCTGCACTGTAACCACTTTATCAGCGGATAATTTATTCAGCATGCGAGACAGTAAGGTTCTATTTTTCCCCATTTTTTCTGCAAGCTCAGCAACATTTAACTCACCTTCATTTGCTAAGGTTTGAATTAAATTAATTTCATTTTGAGATAAGTTAAATTGCTGTAATCTATCTTGCGCTAATGAAATAATGGATTCTCTTGCTAAATCGAGAGAGATGGTTTGCACTAATTGACCTAAATGCAATCGATAAACCATGGCATAAATTAAACCAAAAACATACCGTAATCGTCCATCCGTTAAATCATACAAATAATCAAATGTGTCTTTTCCAACAGGAAAAGCAACGGCTTTGCCTGTTCTGTAATAAGACAATCGCTTGTCAATTAATGTATGAAAGAGCGGTTTTGTGAGTGGTTTTATTAAGATATGATCGCTAATAATGTCATCTAATCTGTCGACGCGTCTTGCGATAAATGAACTTAAGCCAATATCGCCGACTAACAGCCAGGAAAGATGTTCAATTTGAAAATAATCACGCGCCGCATTGAATAAATATTCTAAATGTTCTTCCGTATGAATAACGCCCAAATCTAAATTATTTAATTGAATCAGAATACCATTCTTAAAACCCAGCGTGATAGCAAGCGCACCTAAATCCCTTAAATGATGCCCGAGTGTTGTTGAAGGAATGAAAGTGGGTTGCGTTATGGCGCTTGTTTTTCCGTAGTTACCGCCCACTGCAAACGCTGTAATACCAAAATTGTTGTAGGCTTCTGATAAGCGGTGTGAAAGTGATTTTGCATCTATAAACACTTTATTTTTTTTTACTTCAGTGGGATGTGATATTTCTAATTCTCTGACAATGGTAGAAATAACTGCCGTTAATAAGCTTTCAAGATTCCAATTTTTTTGCACACTCACTTCATCTCGTGGTGCAAAATAGTGTTTTTTTTGTTGCGCTGAAAATTTCAAATAATTGGAAAATGAAGTGGTGCCAACGCCGCGCGCACCTTCAATCACAAGACGAACATTTTTATCACCAAGGTAGTTTTGACCGACTACAATTTCCTTTTGATGACCCGTAAATAAATCGAGAGTATTCATGGAAATAGGGTTGACCGAAAAAGGGTAGTGTGTGTAGCCGAGTAATTCCCATTCCATTTTGCATGCCTTTTATTTTATGAATATGGAGATAAGTGTAATTTAAATGCGTGTCAAAATCAAGACATGTATCTAAAAAACGATACATATCTACAAATTAACGTTCAAAGTAACACGTTTCTGTTAATGGTGAATTGAGCGTCATTGTAAAGCATAACCAGTTGATTGCAATATCGTATTTTTTTTGCCTTTTAATCCCTTGTTTATATTGTTTTTTTAATCCTAAATTCACGTCAATCTCTCCTATAATTTACGCATAAAATGAATAAAGCGAGGTGAGATATTTATATGAAAAAATTACACGTGATATTCGCGGTGATTATTTTAGGAAGCGTGCTTTCCGCTTTGGTGTGGATGCTGCTTTCACCAGTCGATCCTTTAAAAGAAGTCAAAAAAGAAACATTGCGCGATGGATTAAGTCCTCGTTTATTAACGTATGCTGTCAACGCCTATCGTTGGGCAGTAAAAAATGGTTCTGTTAAAAATACGGCTGTTTTGACAATCGTTGATTTTAATAGACCTTCTAATGAAAAACGATTGTGGGTTATTGATTTAAAAAATGACCGCGTTTTAATGCATATTCATGTTGCGCAAGGAAAAAATACCGGTAAATTAATTGCGAAACATTTTTCAAATCAACCTGGCTCATATGAATCTTCTCCTGGCGTTTATGTTACCGCCAGTGTATTTCAAGGAGAACACGGTGAATCACTGCATGTAATGGGTTTAGAAAAAGGAATTAATAGTAATGCTGCAAGTCGTGCCATTGAAATTCATCCAGCTTGGTATGTTACGCCCTCATTTATTGAAGACCATGGTTATGCCGGTCGCAGTTGGGGATGTTTTGCTGTTAATCCTGCACAAGCAGATAAATTTATTGGTTATGTGAAAGGTGGTTCTGTGTTGTTTGCTTATGGTTATCCCGAAAAAGATGATCCCCATGTGGATCATTTGTTAACAAAACACGGTGAGCAAATGTATACCGCCATTGTCGGTGACGAAAAAAAAGATTTACTGACGCGTTTTTAAGGAACATGTTATCTCATACGCATGGGGAAATCTGTTGTCACCCGTGTTTCGTTTGCTAATTGGGGTGTTGTTGAAATGGGTGCGATAGGTGAAAGTGATGTTAATTCGTTGTGTTGATCAATCCACTTCAATTTTTTTAATGTATTACTTATCGCTGATGTTGATGCCTTATGAAACACTTTCATTAACCAATTTTTGTTGCTTTCTGTTGGTAATTTAATGGGCAATAGGTTGTTTGCAGGGCTACGATTTCTAAAAAAATGGGGTTGTGTGTTTTGGCTGTGTGTTTCCTTGAATAAGTTTGCTGCAAGTTTAAAACGCATTTCTTCACGCTCGTTAAAATCATTTTGGTCGTCGAGAACAAATTGTATTTCATGAGGAATATTACTTGTTATGTTAAACAGTGCTTTTTTTAGCAAAGATAAACGGGGTTCAAGAGAAGAAATAATCAGTACATATAATGTATTATATAAATCATTTCTATTTTCTGCTGTCAGTTTAATAAACGATGTTGAATCATTTGGGTGATTATTTGTTTCTGGTATGAGTGGTTGATAATCATTTCGTCGCTCCTGCGCCATGTTAACTGAGCGAAGACGTGTTGATGCTTGTAGTGTGACATTGTCACACAATATTGTTAATAAAAAATCAATCTTTCTGATATCACTCTGATGAATTGCATCAGTTAAAAATTGATTCAGTGACTCAGCGCCAATAAAATCTTTTTTTTCTGAAATTAAGGCGAGCATGAAAGAAAATCTCTTAAAACTAAAACTGTATTCTAATGCCCTTGTTATCATATTTTTTTGATTTTCATGGGGTAAATAATTAATTATTAGAAGATAGATGCTAGATGGAATAAACGTATTTAAAGCAAGATATCTTGATGTTATATGATTTAATAGTTTTACAATTTCATTCGATGCTAATAACCTTGGCAGAAGATGTGTCAGCGCATTGGCTAATGCATTTTCGCTAATGGACTGTATGATGAGTTTTGATATAGCTTGATAAGTAACTTTAAAGCCCATATTCGCTAAGCTGCAAATTGCATTAAGGTTGTTATTTTCCAACATTTCATGCACCAGGTTAGTGCCTATTTCACTGTTTTCAGAGAAACGGTTTGTATTGGGTAATATGTAATTGATGCTCAATAATTGCTTACGTATGTTATTTTCCGTTCCAGATAAAATAAATCGAATCGCGGGATTGTTTGTTGTCGTCAGTAGCGCCTTAATAATGCTGTCCGCAGCTATGTTGTTTCTCAGTGTTGTATATTCTGCATAGAGTGAACGCATTTTATTTTCATCATTAACTGGTGCTGCCTTCAGATAAATTGCTATGAGTAAGGACATCAGTGTTTCGTGAAAAATATTGCTTTCGTTTGAAAAATCTTTTGATAATTTTTCAAATAAATTTTTATTGCAGTGAGTTAGAAAAAAAGTAGTCATGTTTTCAATTTCTTCTGCAATAATAGATAAATTATTCAATGTAAGGGATAAATTTGTTAAAAAATCGCGACGTTTAGTTGTTGCTGGAAGAATTGCCCAAAAAGTATGAAAGGTATCCTTTACGTTTTTTAGTGATGTGCTGATAATCTCAAAAAATAATTGTTTTATTTGCGCCTCTATAGGTTGATCGTGTGATTGATGTTGATTACGCCAATCTGTAAACTCTGAGAAAAGAATTTCTTTTTGTTGCATTTTTGTGCTGAGCATTGCTGTGAATATAAAAGCTTGTAGTTGGGTTGATGGTTCATTTAGGAATGAAATGAGATATTTCCAGATGGTAAAATATTCGTTTTTTATGTATTGATTTTCTGATTCATTGGATGACAAAAACATTAATGTAATATTATAAAATTGAGTATAAAAAAAAGCGGATCGGTAAGAAATGTTTTGCTCTAATAGCTGAAGCGATTGTATATAATTAAATATTTCTTTATAAAGAGCAATATTAGTTGACTGATTTCTGGCTAAATCATTATCTAAGTTAGTAAGGTGAGCCTCAATTTTTTGTGCTACTGTTGAATACAGCGATTCGATTTTTTTACTTAAGGTGAGTTCAACAAGCCATTTTAAAATTGCTGGATTAGCATTTAACGTCAGCATCAAGCAGTAAGTTGAGGCAAGCATTGCCCAGTTTTCGCTTTCCGCACTTTTTTCTGCAATTATCTGCAATGTATTATAATTTATAGGGGGCAACGTTGTCATTTTGTCCCCACTGCGTGTGTTACGAACAATAAAATCATCTTCCGTAATATGCATGTTTCTAACAATGGGTGCACTACGGTCAAATTGATTTTTTTCCTCGAGCTGTTCAATAGGTCTGTATTCTGAGTTATTAGCATCCAACTGAACCAATTGGTAGCCCGGTCCGATTTCCCTTTTGTTTTCAGCATACATCACGATAATTTTAAATGTAGTATTTTTTACGTATAAACTTTGTAAAATATTCGCGTACGGCTTATCGGTGAGTTTGGTGTCACCAATACTTAAGTGATGCAATAATAGGGTAAAATTTTGCATGAGATAATTGAAAAAGCAGGCCAATACACCATTTATCCCTTCATCATCATTATCTCGGATAAAAGGCTGTACAAATTCAATAAAGTCTTCAAATGAAAAAGAATCACAGTTGACGCGAATAAAATGTTTATTTGAAAGTGGGATGTTATTTTGTTCGTACAGACTTAAAAAATCAGGTAATGAAAATTTGCTATTGTTTTTTTTCAGAAATTCAGACAAATTTTCATCTGGATTTTCATCTATGGTTGTTGATAATGCGGCTCTTTTTCTGTTGTCTTTTTCTATTTTTAAGAGCGCAATTTTTGCTTGTCCAATTGTGAATAATTTTAATTCTGGAATTTGATCCCACACGGCTTTATTCAAGGGATGTTCTGATTTTAAGTAAAGTAACCGTGTTTTATTGGGTAATAAATTTAGAAATTCGATATATTCTTGTAGCGTTGTTTCAGTTTGCGATTTTCCGAGGCGATAATCAAAGTAAGTAGCCATTTTTAAAAGATGATTTAATTCATCAAGATTTTTAAATTCGGCATATTTACAAAATAGCGTCAGTGCATGGGGCATCATTTTTGCTAAGTCCAGCATTCGATTGCGCACATCTAAATTTTCATCATTTAAAAGTGATGTCCATGTTTGCGCCTCAGTTTCTTCGTTTGTTTTAGCAGGGTTTTTGGATGGAAAGCAAAATCGCTCTTCAGACTCTGAAACGGCACGCTTTAATGCATTCTCTCTGTGCATATTGCCGCTGTAAATTTTTCCGCTGATATTAAATGTGTAGGGATGGCAAATTAAATTACATTTAGCGTTATTAACCAATGCAGAAAAATTGTCAAATGCCAATTTGTAAAAACGGTAACTGCTCCAGTTAGGATGCTTGAGTAATGTATTATCAATAAAACATGATCGGGTTGCCCTCTCATTAAGATAATAATTTAGCCAGTATATTTGCCGAGTAATATTAATATTATCATCACCGTCGTCGTCATCGTCATCATCGTCATCATCGTCAGAATTATCAATCCTGAGTAGCGCTTTGAGTATTTTTTCTCTACTGGTTTTTCTGCGACTAACAGAAGTAGAAGTAGAAGTAGAAGTAGAAGTAGAAGTAGAAGTATAAGCATTGGGTTCCGCATTACTTGCCTGAGCAGGTGTTGATGATGCAGCTGTGCTTGAATTGACAACGTTATTGGGTAGCACTGGTTTGATGCTTACAGGGCCATTATTCGGGTCGCTAATAATAGTACCGACAATAATAACGTCTGTTTTTTTTGAATTTTTTTCGCTACCTGGCATGATTAATCTTTCCCCGTTAATTTTTTAACATATATTACCGAAAGCGAGTAAAAAGTCAATTTTCATATGGAATAACAGGTATACAATTTGTATCTATTCCCTATTTCAAGGAGAAAATACGTATATTTAGCCTAAACTGTACGCCGGTTTTGATGGATGACGTATGGATATTTTTCGTGTATGCGCGTATGATCGCTTTTTTTTAACCGTAACCGACTGGATTAGATTATGAATCTTCATGAATACCAAGCAAAAAACGTATTAAGAAAATATGGCGTTGAAGTAGGCACGGGCGAAGTGATATCGAGTCTTGCAGAAATACCCGCTGCATTAACACTTGTAGGCGGTAATCGCTGGGTTGTGAAAGCGCAAGTTCATGCTGGCGGCCGTGGAAAAGCGGGTGGTGTGAAATTGGTGAGTTCTGCAGAAGAAGCAACAGCAGTTGCCAAAAAATTACTGGGTACGCGTTTAGTGACTTTTCAAACGGATGAACACGGTCAGCCTGTGAATCAAATCTATATTGCAAAACCTTGTGATATTGAACGTGAACTTTATTTAAGTGCGGTAATTGACAGGGCATCACAATGCATTGTATTTATGGCTTCCACTGAAGGTGGTGTTGAAATTGAAGAAGTGGCACACAAAACACCGGAAAAAATATTTAAAGTGATTGTCGATCCGATTGTTGGTTTACAAGCATTTCAATGTCGTCAATTGTTTTTTGGATTGGGTTTGAAAATCGAACACATGCGCGCGTTCACGCAATTGGTTACCGGTTTATATGATGCTTTTGTTGCGAATGATATGAGCATGCTTGAAATTAATCCCTTGATATTAACAACTGAAAACACATTGTTGTGTTTAGATGCAAAAATAATTATTGATGATAATGCATTATTTCGTCACGCCGATTTACGTGATATGCGCGATTCCTCACAAGAAGATGAACGTGAAAATCGTGCACAACAATGGGAATTGAATTACATTGCATTGGATGGCGATATTGGTTGCATGGTGAATGGTGCGGGCCTTGCAATGGCAACGATGGATTTAATTAAATTACAAGGCGGAAATCCCGCTAATTTTTTAGATGTTGGCGGTGGCGCAACAAAAGAGCGTGTGACTGAAGCATTTAAAATTATTACCTCCGATAAAAATGTAAAAGGTATTTTGGTTAATATTTTTGGCGGTATCGTGCGTTGCGACATGATTGCAGAGGGTATTATTGCTGCAGTGGCTGATGTCGGTGTTTCTGTTCCTGTGGTTGTTCGTCTTGAAGGGAATAATGCGGAATTGGGCGCTAAAAAATTAGCAGAAAGTGGTTTGAATATCACACCAGCAAATGGTTTTACTGAAGCAGCGAAGAAGATTGTTCAATTAGTCTCAGAGCCCCGAGCGTAAGCGAGCGGAAGAGCGGAGCGAATTTATTGCGGTTATAGTAAACTTTTTAACTGATATTTTTATTCTAGAGAGAGCAGCATGAGCATTTTAATCAACAAAAACACAAAAGTAATCTGCCAAGGGTTCACCGGCAAGCACGGCACACTTCATTCCGAACAATGTTTAAATTACGGTACAAAAATGGTGGGCGGTGTAACACCCGGTAAAGGTGGTGAATTGCATTTAGGCTTGCCTGTTTTTAACAGCGTCCACGATGCGTATGCTGCAACAAAAGCAGATGCGTCAATGATTTTTGTGCCAGCGCCTTTTTGTAAAGATTCGATTATCGAAGCCATTGATGCCGGTATTAAATTGGTTATTTGCATCACAGAAGGCATTCCTGTTTTAGATATGATGGCTGTTAAAGCGTATATGAAAGGTAAGAACGTTCGTTTAATTGGACCTAATTGCCCAGGTGTTATTACACCCGGCGAATGTAAAATAGGCATTATGCCAGGTCATATTCATTTGCCAGGTTTCGTTGGTATTGTTTCTCGTTCCGGCACATTAACGTATGAAGCTGTTAATCAAACAACTGAATTGGGTTTTGGACAAAGCACCTGTGTGGGTATTGGTGGTGACCCCATTGCTGGAACCAGCTTCGTTGATGTTTTAGCAATGTTTGAAAAAGATCCGCAAACAAAAATTATTGTGATGGTCGGTGAAATTGGTGGATCAGGTGAAGAAGAAGCGGCTGACTATATTAAACATTATGTGAAAAAACCGGTTGTTTCTTATATTGCAGGTGTGACTGCCCCATCTGGAAAACGCATGGGCCATGCAGGCGCTATTATTGCTGGTGGAAAAGGAACAGCGGCAGAAAAATTTAATGCATTAGAGGCGGCTGGTGTGCATACAACAAGGTCACCTGCTGAAATTGGTAAGATGGTTGCAACTTTGGTGAAATAACGTGAAAAGAAGTGTTTAGGAACAGTACGAATTAAGATGACAGGCTCTATCCCCGGTTTATCCAACTTTGTAAGACTAATGTACTATAGTTGTACATAGGTATAATTTGTGGAGGGGGTTGAAATGCAAAAAATGATTATGCTTTGTGCAATTGGAATAATAGCAATGTTGGTGGTGGGAGGCGCTTCGGCTGGTAGCGATTGTACTCAGGATAAGCAGTGGTTACCTTATGGAATGATACCAGTCGGTCCGCCTATTTTACAAGAAGAAGTAGCAGTTTCTGTTTGTTCGAGCAAGCTTAATAATACGCTTTATGCTTGTTATAACGTTGATGGCACTCAAGGAGGATATATGGGTGTCACAACTTATGCGTCTGCAAAGCAAGATTTAGCAGATCCCTCGACGCCTATGGCTATTGATACGAGATGTGGTAGCGCTTTTGTCGATTTTATATGTGGTACTGATCCTGCGCTATCACGGACGTTAAAGTGTCCGACAGCGTAGACAGAAAATGCTTCAGTGCAGTTGGAATAATGGTGCTATTCCTTTTGTACATGTTCCTTAAAAATGGTTTCTTGACTCACGGAAAAATTTCATCACTGCGTTTCGTAAACACTTCCACACCATTTCCTGTTACACCTAAAGTGTGTTCCCATTGCGCTGATAAACTGTGATCTTTTGTAATGACAGTCCAGCCATCTTTTTTATTTAATTTCACATCGCGTTTTCCAGCGTTGATCATAGGTTCGATGGTAAATGTCATGCCTTGTTTTAATTCGATGCCAGTGCCTGGTTTTCCGTAATGTAATACTTGCGGGTCTTCGTGAAATATTCTACCAATGCCATGTCCGCAGTATTCTCGCACAACAGAATAGCGATTTTTTTCAGCGTGTTGTTGAATCGCAAAACCAATATCACCTAATTTAACCCCCGGTTTTACCATGCGAATGGCAAGATATAAACATTCTTGTGTGATATTAATTAATTTTTTCGCAAAAGGTGCAACCTCGCCAACAAGAAACATTTTGCTGGTATCGCCATGATACAAATCTTTAATAACGGTGACATCGATATTCACAATATCACCATTTTGAAGCGGTTTATCATTGGGAATGCCATGGCAGACAACGTGATTCACTGAAGTGCAAATGGATTTAGGAAAATTACATATTGAGCCTGGGTAATTGAGCGGCGCTGGAATCGCTTTTTGTACGTCAGTAATGTATTGATGGCAGATGGCGTTTAGGGAATTGGTTGTCACACCGGGCTTAACGTGCGAGCCAATCATGTCGAGTAATTCAGCCGCCAGTTTTCCAGCAACGCGCATTTTGGCAAATTCTTCAGGTGTTTTGAGTGTGATTGTCATGTCTTTTCATTTGGTTATTGTTGTCTGGTGAAGTCTATGGTATAAAGCGTTGCTGTAATTAGCAAATTATTTTTATTAACAAATACTCACGTTTATCATTACGTTGTTTTAGGGTGTTTGTTGTTTGTTGTAGAGACGCGATTTATTGCGTCTTGAGAACATAGCAACAAATTAAAACAACCGATAAACGGGCGGATAACCCCAGGAAAATTATTATGTCAATCTCTATCTCCATGCAACAAATGTTGGAAGCGGGTGTTCATTTTGGACATCAAAAACGTTTCTGGAATCCTAAAATGGCCCCCTATATCTACGGGGAACGCGAAAAGCTACATATCGTTGATCTTCAAAAATCTTTACCACTGTTTCGTGAATTATTGGAAAAAATCAGTCACGTAACTGCTAAACGTGGGAAAGTGTTAATCGTGGGTACCAAACACGCGGCGCGTGACATTGTTAAAGAAGAGGCTGTGCGTTGTGGCATGCCTTATGTTGATAACCGCTGGTTGGGCGGTATGTTGACAAATTATAAAACAATCCGTCAATCCATCAAGCGTCTTAAAGATTTAGAAGCGATGCTTGAAAATCCAAAAGCTTTACAAGGAAAAACGAAAAAAGAAGTGCTCACCATTCAGCGTGAAAAAGATAAGTTATCGATGAATTTGGAAGGCATTAAAAACATGGGTGGGTTACCAGACATGTTGTTTGTTATCGACGTTCAACAAGAAAAAACAGCCATTCTAGAAGCAAAGCGTTTAGGGATTGCAGTGGCAGCGATTGTTGATACTAATGGCAGCCCAGATGAAATTGATTATATTGTTCCGGGAAACGATGATGCGATGCGCGCAATTCGTTTTTACTGTAAAACAGTTGCTGATGTGATTATTGAGTCACGTCGTACTATTTTGGAAGAAGAAGCAGCTGTTCAAAAAGAAAAAGCAGAACGCTCGAAAGCAAAAACAAAAACGCCTGAAGTAAAAACAACTAAAAAAGTAACGAAAAAAGTCAATGCTGAAGCAGTTGCTGAAGTGGTTGCTGAAGCAGCAGTAGCTGTGCCAGCAAAAAAACCCGCTGCTAAGAAAGCTAAAAAATAAGCTCAGAGGGCCCCGCGAGTGGAAGCAGCTCAGAGCCCCGAGCGTCAGCGAGTGGAAGCAGCTTTGTTACCAAATTAAAATATGAGGTCCACAATGTCACAAATCACAGCATCAGCAGTAAAAGAATTACGCGAAGTTACCGGTGCAGGGATGATGGAATGTAAAAATGCCTTGGTAGAGGCCAATGGTGATATGCAATTGGCAATTGATAATATGCGTAAAAAAGGCGGCTTAAAAGCAGCAAAACGCGCAGGAAAAATTGCTGCAGAAGGTGTTATCGTTGTTGCGGCTAATACTGACAAAACACGTGCCTGCCTGATTGAACTTAATTGCGAAACTGATTTTGTTGCGCGCGATGCTAGTTTTAAAGCATTTGCAGATAGTTTGTCACATGCTGGATTAAATGCAAATACCAATGACGTTGCTATTTTAATGACTGAAAAAACAGTTGATGGTGCTACTTGCGAGTCAACACGTGAAGCACTGGTTTTAAAAATTGGCGAAAATATTCAAGCGCGTCGCATGATAACTATGTCATCGACAGGCTGTGTGGGGTATTATTTGCATGGCGATCGTATCGGTGTTTTAGTTTCATTGGATAAAAATCATTTTGATGTTGCAAAAGATATTGCGATGCATATTGCTGCAACGAATCCATTGGCGATTGATGCCAGTGGCATATCAAAAGAAATATTGGATAAAGAGCGTGAAATCGTGACAGCGCAAGCAGCAACTTCCGGAAAACCAGCGAATATTATTGAAAAAATGGTTGACGGTCGTTTACAAAAGTTTGTGCAGGAAGTTTGTTTGGTGCATCAACCTTTTGTGAAAAATCCTGATCAAACAATCGAGCAGCTGTTAAAAACAGTTAATGCTAAAATAATTTCTTTTGTGCGATTTGAAGTAGGCGAAGGTATTGAAAAACCAATCACGGATTTAGCGGCAGAGGTAAGTGAAACCCTCAAGGGTATGTAGAGGCGTGATTTTTGCGTCTCTGATTTATCGTGTCTTATGTATCACAAGGGAGAGCGAATGAAACCAAAGTACAAACGCATATTACTCAAGATGAGTGGTGAAGCATTGATGGGAGAGGGAATTACCGCTATTTCTCCAGCTGTTTTAAATCGATTAGCAAAAGAAATTAATGAAGTTCGTGACCTTGGTGTTCAAATTGCAATTGTGATTGGTGGTGGAAATTTTTGTCGTGGGGTAACGTTATCTGAGGTGGGTATTAATCGCATCACCGGAGATCATATGGGCATGGTAGCGACCATTATGAATGCGCTTGCGCTACGTGATGCTTTTGAACGCTCTCAAATGTCAGTCAGAATTTTATCGGCAGTTGCTGTCGGCGGTATGGTTGATTCATTTCATCAACGTAAAGCCATTCATCATTTAGAGCAAGGACGTATTGTTATTTTTGCTGCAGGAACAGGCAACCCTTTATTTACAACCGACTCAGCAGCAAGTTTGCGCGGAATAGAAATTGGTGCAGATGTTGTGTTGAAAGCAACAAACGTTGATGGCGTTTATTCAGATGATCCGCGTAAAAATCCAGAGGCAACACTTTATAAACACTTAACCTATGATGAAGCACTTGATAAGGAATTTGCAGTAATGGATTTAGCTGCATTTTGCCAATGTCGTGATTATCAAATGCCTTTGCGTGTTTTTAATATTGGTAAAGCCGGTATGTTGTTAAAAGTGATTTTAGGAGAAGATGTGGGAACGCTGGTTGATGTGGGATGATGCTGAATTTAAACAGGAGAGATTATTATGATCAACGATATTATTCGCAATGCAAAATCAAGAATGGAAAAATCAATAGAAGCATTAAAGCATGAATTAGCAAAATTACGCACAGGTAGAGCACACCCAAGTTTAATTGAGCATGTCATGGTTTCTTATTACGGCGTACCCACAAAACTCAGCCAAGTCGCGAGTATTTCAATTGAAAATTCCAGAACACTCATGGTGTCGCCTTGGGAAAAAAATATTGTTTCCGATATTGAAAAAGCCATTTTATCCGCTAATTTAGGCCTTAATCCAAATACAGCTGGTACAGTCATTCGTATTCCGATGCCACCGCTCACAGAAGAAAGACGTAAAAGTTTGGGCAAAGTGGTACGTGAAGAAGCAGAACGTGCCCGCGTTTCGGTACGCAATGTGCGACGTGATGCAAATCAAGAATTAAAAACATTATTAAAAGATAAAAAAATCAGTGAGGATGAAGATCATCGCGCTCAAGCAACCATTCAAAAAACGACAGATGAATTTGTTGCTCAGATTGATATAACTTCAGCAGCCAAAGAAAAAGACCTAATGGAAATTTAAGTGTTTTGTTGTCAAAGGACCTGCAAATGAAGAATACAGTGCAATATGAAAAAAATGGACCGGAATATTTTGTACCGCATCATGTCTCTATTGTTATGGATGGTAACGGGCGATGGGCACAACAACGCTTAATGAAGCGTATTATGGGGCATCGTGCAGGGGTAAAAGCAGTTAGACGCGCGATTGATTTTTGTTTAGATCATCATATTGCTGTGTTGTCTTTATTTGCCTTGAGCGTTGAAAATTTTTTATTTCGTCCTGAAGCTGAAGTAAAATTTTTAATTTCATTGTTTTCAGATATGATTAGCTCAAATTTAGCAGAGTTAAACAGCAATGGTGTTTGCATTCGCGTGATTGGTGATATATCAGTGTTGGGTGCTACGGTTCAAGAACAGATTCAGTGCGCACAAACGCTTACCAAAAATAACACAAAATTAATTTTGGTTATTGCGCTGCATTACAGTGGTCGTTGGGATATCTTTCAAGCGGCACAGAAATTTGCGCAACACACCCTTGATATAAAAATAAATCCAAGCACACAAACAGAAAAAGATTTCTCGCAATTTTTATGTTTGTCTGACTTACCTGAACCTGATTTAATGATTCGCACGAGCGGTGAGCAACGCATCAGTAATTTTTTACTCTGGCAGTTGGCTTACACGGAATTATTTTTCTCAGATGTTTTCTGGCCTGATTTTAATGACACGATTTTTCATCAGGCGATTGCTGTTTTTCAAAAGCGACAGCGTCGATTTGGAAAAACGGGTGAACAAATAGCGTTGTAATTTAAAAATTATTCCCCCCGTGCCTGTCCCAATATATACAAATTATCGACTAATTTGTCTTTAGAAACAGATCTTATTTTGTGATGATAAATAAAATGACAACCATCTATTGCGTTGGCATGTAAACCAACAACAATCTCATTATGATAAATCAAGCGACATACTGAAGTACGTGGTATTGCCTTCATATCGATAAAAATAGGCCAATAATTTCCAAGCCGATTATTTGTTTCAGTCATAAACGAAAGCCAGCTGAGTTTGCTTTCAGGCCCCGTAAATACTTCAAACCGTGTTGCCCGAATAATTTTTTGATTCACAATTACGTTGCAAGTATGCGCATATACAACACCGCCGATATTATGCTGAGCAATTTTTGTTTTGCATAGGTAAATGGGTTTAGGATTAAACCCTAACACAACAGATTGACTGGGAAGATATCCTGCGTAGGTTTTCCACGCAAATCCGGCGTGTTTCACATGTGAAGCTAACGCCTGTTGTTGTGACAGTGAAAGGGGTGATTGTAATGTTAATTCTATGGGAATATGCACAGATTTTGGTGCGGGTAGAATACCGCGCGGCATAAATCCAATAATATTCGGTGTGATACTATTTTTTGCCAATTGTTTCATTAGCCAGGGATTTATTGTTGCGAGCATGGCAGCAATCACAATCACAGCTAATGCAATATTTGTTTTCTCAATTTTCTTTAACCATGGCTGATCGGAGCGTAGCGCAATAATTGCATAATTTATATGATACAAAAATAATAAAACAATATTGACCGCAATTGGAAAATGCACTACCGTAAAAAAAGGTATTTCATAGGATAGCGTCATGATAAGTATGATCGACATCACCCATAAAAACGCCATACAGATTATTTTAATTGGCATTGGATAGCGATATTCTGTTTGACCATTTTGATAAAACCCATTCACTAATATCACACTTAAAAAAGAAAGCGGCAAAAATAATAGTGAATTCCATTGCGGGGCTTGATGAAAGATAAAAACCGATACTAATCCCATCATAAAAAATGCAATGACAATGATAGACAGCAGTGGCAATAAAAATTTTGAAATAGAGAAGAAAATCATGTGAATAGGATGCGTTTTATTCATACAATACGATGAAAAATATAAGCCAATGCAAAAAAATAAGATATGAGATCCCGTTTCGAACCAATGTGTAGCAAACAGATTTTTAAAAAGGGGTACATGAATTAATAAAAATAACTCACTCCATAAGAATAAAATAATAAAACAGAGTAGCGAAAATAATAATGCGATTGCTAGTTTTATGGCAACACATACCGTGTTATCAAAGAGCGCAGAATAAGATGATCTAAAGCGCAGTGTTTGATAATTCATATGAAAAACAAGTAATGCAAAAATAGCAACACACAATAATGACATGCTTGAAAAAGGTAAATTGACGGCGGTATTGAATACAAGAAATGGTAGTGCAGCAAGAACGCTTGTCGTCACGGAAGTAAAAAATAATCGCAAACGAGATGTTGCCAACGGAAAGGCTAATAAAAGGCATATTGCAAAAAAACGAATCCAAGCATCAAAAAAATGATTGGTCACCATACTGTATTTGAATGCGCCGAGCACAACAGCGGCAATCATACCTATCACAAGGTAAACGGCAAAATTGTTTTTTTTCATAGCCAGATAATCCTAGATTCCAACTGCCGAATCTAGGATAGTAGCAAGATCCGTAACGTTGCTCAAGCTGCCAGCACCTTTCAGTCGTTATCGTAAAATAAAAGTTTCGTATCTATTTTTGCGACACAAAAGCGTCGTTTTTCTCCCAAAATAAAGTGCGTTTAAGCGCACATCGTTAATATAATCCTTTTATTTTCAAGGTGTAGCAACGCTTTCACGCTTTTTTTAATTAAAATACTTAAGAGTACATTATCTTCTGAAAAGGACTATTTTAGTAGCACATCTCGGCGTAAAATCATTTTCAATTATTCGAATATGAGTTTATACAAAAAATTAAGGGGATGTTATGAGAAGTAAACTTAAAACACCTGTACCTGAAGGTGCCTCATTAGATACATATGATTTTGCTTCTCAAACTAATTTAAACCGCATTGAGACTCAGGCTACAATTGTTGAAGCTGATGCTAATGATCAACGCGTTCTCTTGAGAAAATCTCCGAAAACAAAACCCGTTGACCAAGTTGACACAGCTACTCAAACATTCCACGGTGAGATTATTATGCATGCCTCAAATTCACGCGAAAACTCACCGACACCTGAGGCAGTTCAACCAACCGCATCAACCGCTGTGCTTATCGCTACACAAAAATTTTTTCTGGCTGAATATGGCCCTCACGGATTAAGAATATTCAATGTTATTTATTCTTTTATTGTTTCGCTGTCTTTTGCGGCACTGACTTTGGTTGCTTTGTTCGGTAAAGACAGTTTATTTTGGAAAATAGCTGCCTTTATTTGCGGCACATGTTCTTTTATGAATAATTTCCCTATGGCAATTGCTTTTAATGAAGAATTGGTTACTGATTATATTGCTAAAATGCCTAGTAAAAATCTGCTTTTTAAATGGAATGCATTTACCAGTGCGCTTGTTGGCTTAACAACAGTGGCTATTGGTGTGAAATTAAATCAAGAAGCTGCCAAAGGGCTTGCGACAGATTGGGGTTGTTCTGAAAATCTTGCAGAGACAATTGCTTATACTTTTATTGTTTTTGGCGCTATTAATACGTTTGCAACCCGTTCCGTTTCTGTTGCGCGTATACAAAATTGGGCTTGTCAAAATGTGCGTGAGACTTATTTAAATCAGAAACGTGAATATAAATCTTATTTCCAGTTTTTAAATGATATGGCTATTTATTTTGAGCGTGTGATTGAAAAGGAAATTAAAGCAGGTGTTGCAAAAGCGCAAATTGAGGCTGAAATTGAGTCTAAAACACCTGCGGAATTTATGAATTGGTTTTACGGAAAGGTAAATGTTTTGGTTAATGAGGAAGGTCTTGGTCGTACATACAATCAATTAATAGCGTTTCGCTCAAGACAAATGGTTCAAGCAAGCATAGCTTTTTTAGCCTTTATTATGATGCCCTCTTGGGTTGGAATTTCACAATCTGGTGCTAATGCAATTGCCACTTTTTTAGGCTGGGGAAATAGATTAGCGTGGGATAAATCAGCTTCACCAATAGAATTTATTGCAGCAGCGGGCAGTGAGGCTTTGTATATTAATTCCGCTGCGCGTTATCCGCAAGCGCTTATTGATCATGTGCAGAGCTTATTAAAAAATCATGGAAAATTAATGACATTAATAATGACGGCATTATTGATTGCCATGAATGCAATGTCGGGTGTCGGCATGTATGGCGCTAACTATAAACAAGAAAATCCTATCCCTGCCGGTAATTCAACTAACTCAACTAATTCAACTGATCCATTTTCGGGTTATGGTACATTAGCCGACAGTACGTTTTTCAGCCTGCTTTTCTTTAAAGATTTTTTTGAGTTTGCGATTGCGAGTTGGGCACCCATTTTAATGGGTATTTTAGCAGGTGCTTGTATTAATGGTCGTTCGGTGATGGGCGCAAATAAGGAAGTTCAAGATCGTCAAAAAACATTGAAAGCGGCTGGTATTGCTGATGCTTCATACTGGCAAGCATCAAAAGCTTATATGTTGGGTTCAGACCTTGATTCGCGCGTTTATAAAATTACTGATTCAGAACCTTTGCCTGATGAAATTACATCGTGTAAAAATGGTACTTGTATTTTATTTCAAAAACAAACTGAAAATTGCTGGGTTATTCATTTTGCTGACAAAGCTGGAAAATATCAGACTGTTGTTATTAATGAAAGTAATATAAATCACGTTGAAAAAAGAGAGGTTCTTGATAAGTTACGCTGCAAATCTAAAAATGATTTTGGCTATTTAAATGGGTTGCTTAAAGAACAAAATCAAGAATCATTCAAAAAACTTGAAACGGGGCTGATAGAAAATAATGCATTAAATCGCGAAAATGCTGGGCGTTTAAGAGAAATGTGTGTTCGTGCAGGTGTCAACACACATCCAGATGCTTTGAAAAAAGGTAAGAAAGAAAGAAATAAACAAAAATTATTATGGGAAAAATTAAAAGAGAAGGTGCAAGAAGCAATTGATAAAGGCAATCAATCAGGATGTACTTATCATGTAATATATGTGGCATTAAATAAAGAAGAAGAAATGGCTTGTGAACAAGGTAAAAAAATTATATTTGAAAAAAGGGATGATCAATGGTTTATTCATTATTGCAATGAAAATTTGAAATACGCCGCAAGAAAAATTTCAGCTGTAAATGATATCAATTCGCTAAACCAGTTTCAATCTGAGTCGTCTGAGATTGATTTTGAATATATTGCTCGATCATCAACAAAAAGTATGACAGAAAAATTACCTATTTTTGCTGTTTCTGATGTTATTGGAAGAGAAAGGGCTGAATTAACAAGAAAAGAAAAAAATACTTGTTATGGCCGTGCAACAAATTTTATGGGTAGCCTCGCCAGCAATTGTTTTTCACTTTGTAATCGTTCGAAGCCAAGATCAGGCAATCTTAATGGTTCGGATCGTGATGACGCCAGCAGTCTTCATACGGCTAAACTGGGATATGGCACAAATCAATAACACAAAAATCCACTTAAATGGATGCTCGTGATAAATATCACTGAAATGTTTTCAATAGCCTCCATTGCTAATGGAAGCTTTATATGCTAAGCTTCCATTAGCAATGGAGACTTAAGCTATGACAACAATTACCCCTGAACTTCTAAAAGATATTATTGCTGATCAAAGAGAAGAAGCAATGCCGATGGATTGCCTTGTGCGAACGATCGAAAAAAAATTTAAAGAACTGCTTGGTAATCAGGAAATTATTGTTTTAACGGGTGTCAGGCGTTGCGGAAAATCCGTTCTCCTTAATACGATTCGAATGCAGTCCACTGAAAAAGATTATTACTTTAATTTTGAAGATGAGCGGCTTGCCACGTTTACCAGCGATGATTTTCAATTACTTTATCAAGTTTTTTTAGAAGAGTTTGGCGAACAAAAAACATTTTATTTTGATGAAATTCAAAATATCCCGGGCTGGGAAATGTTTGTGCGGCGACTTTATAATGCCGGTAATAAAATCATGATTACGGGTTCAAATGCGACCCTGTTTAGTGAAGAATTGGGGACGCGATTAACAGGACGTTATATTCAATTGAGTGTTTACCCGTTTTCTTTTTATGAGTATCTGCAGCATGAAATACCGCAACTTTTAAATAAAGCACTCTTATCGACCAAAGAAAAAAGTCAAATTAAAAAATTATTTAATCACTATTGTGAATGGGGTGGAATTCCAGCTTATTTAAGAAATCATGAAATTGACTATTTGCAAACACTTTATGATAGCATTATTTACCGTGATATTGTTGCACGCTATAAATTAACCGATGCACCCATTTTTAAAAAAATGGTATTTTTTCTTGCGAGTAACTGTAGTAAGGAAACAACTTATAATGCTTTGAGAAAATTTTTAGGATTGGGAAGTGTAACCACTGTTTCAAATTATTGCGTTTATTTAGAAAACAGTTATCTTTGTTTTTTTCTGAATCGTTATCATGCATCTGTCAAAACGCAAAATCAATCACCCAAAAAAGTGTATTTTATCGATCATGTTCTTGCCAAGATCGTTGGATTTCATTTTAGTGAAGATCGGGGTCGGTTGTTAGAAAATATTGTATTTATAGAATTAAAAAGACGATTTAAACAAATTTATTATCATGCTGAAAAAAAAGAATGTGATTTTATTATTCAAGAAGGAGTGAAAATAATTGCAGTAATTCAGGTCTGTGCTAGCTTGGCAAATGAAGACACAAAGCAGAGAGAAATGGATGGTTTGTTAGAAGCGCTTTCTTGTTATTCATTAAAGACGGGTACAATTTTAACGGAATCAGAAGAAAAAACTGAGATTGTTGTTAAAGATAAAATAAAATACCAAATTAAAATTATTCCGTTGTGGAAGTGGTTGATTGCGACGGACTCTTTGTAATCAAGCCAACATCACTTGCTCCCGCTTTTTGTAGCAAAACCATTGCACGCATGATTTCACCATAATTTGCATTGCGGTCGCCCTTGACGTAAACATCAACGTTTTTATGTTGCGTTTGTGCGTTTTGTAGTTGTGTTGAAATATCAGACATCAAATTTTCCGGTGTGATGGTTTGAGCGGGTGTGGGTGACGTATTGAGATATAAATTACCTTGTTGATCGACACTCACAATAATCGGTGCTGTTTTCTGCGGCAAAGCTTTAGCAGAGGCGGCGGGTAATTGGACGTGTACTCCTTGCGTCAGCAGGGGTGCTGTGATCATCAAAATGACAACTAACACAAGCATAACGTCGATATAAGGAACCAAATTCATTTCTGACATGGGGCGATTACGTTTTCTGCGCGATTTAATTTGAATTTGCATGGGGTGCTCCTGCATTGGCTTGTCGATGCAAAATATTCATTAAGTCGGATGAAAATGTTTCATATTGCGTTTGCAAACGGGTTACTTGATGATTAAAGCGATTATAGGCAATGGCAGCAGGGATAGCCGCAAATAAACCGATTGCCGTTGTCATTAGCGCTTCGGAAATGCCAGGGGCGACCATGGCAATGGACGCTTGTTGTGCCGTGCCCAGTGCTTGAAATGCTGTCATAATGCCCCAGACAGTGCCAAATAAGCCGATGATGGGACTGATTGACCCTACGGTTGCTAAAATGGAGAGGGGTCGCTCAAGCTCATCGGTCATTTTGCTTTCGGTAATTTGCATTGCCCGTTGCGCGCCAATAATAATGTCGTCGCGTGAATGATTACCTGTTGATTGAAATTGTGAAAAGGCTTTAAAGCCTGATGTAAAAATCCTTTCAATGCCGGTTGATTCTGTTTCGTACTGTGTTGCCTGATAAAGGTCAGAAAGGGCAACGCCAGACCAAAAGCGGGTTTCAAATTTTTTAGATTCCGCCCATTGTTTTTTATAAAAACGCGCTCGTTCAGTGATGATTGTCCAAGATGCTATTGATCCAGAAATTAAAATCAAGATCACAAATTTGATGATAATATTGGCGTTTAAAACAAAGTCGAGGAATGAGGTGTTGGCTGTCATGTGAGCGCTCCACTTGAGGGATCAGTTACAGGGGTCAGTAGATAAAAAATTTATACTATCATACCAGTATTTTAATTTTAAATAACCGGTTACTGATTATTGATTCCTAAATGTTGATACGCCAAATCTGTTGCTTGTCTGCCACGCGCTGTCCGTTTTACAAAACCCTCTTGAATTAAAAAAGGTTCGATAACATCTTCAATCGTACTGCGTTCTTCGGCAATGGCAGCAGCAATACTTTCAATGCCAGCAGGCCCACCGTCAAATGATAGAATTAAGCTTGTTAAATATTTTCTATCCATCACGTCAAATCCTTTGGCATCAACATGCAACATATCCAGTGCTGCTTTTGCAACCGATTGTGTGATATGACCTGACGCCTGTACTTGTGCAAAATCGCGCACGCGTCGTAATAAACGATTGGCAATGCGTGGTGTTCCGCGAGAACGTTTTGCTATTTCTTCGGCTCCCCCTAAATCAATTGCTGTATTTAATATTTTTGCGGCACGTAAAATAATTTGTTTTAGTTCATCAACTTTATAAAACTCTAAATGCGCGACAATGCCAAACCGATCGCGAAGTGGGGAGGTTAAAGATCCTGCGCGTGTTGTTGCGCCAATCAAGGTAAATGGCGGCAGATTCATGCGAATGGAGCGTGCGCCTGGACCTTCGCCCATCATTAAATCAAGTTGATAATCTTCCATTGCAGGATAGAGAATTTCTTCAATGGCGGGACTGAGTCGATGAATTTCATCAATAAATAAAACATCATGTGCTTCCAAACTTGTTAAAAGTGCCGCCAAATCGCCTTTTTTTTCCAACACGGGCGCTGATGTTTGTTTTAAATTGGCGCCTAATTCATTCGCAATAATGTTTGCCAATGTTGTTTTTCCCAAACCAGGTGGTCCAAAAATTAAAACGTGATCGAGTGCTTCGCGCCGTTGAAGCGCTGCTGTAATAAATAATGCCATTTGTGTGCAAACAGGTGTTTGTCCAGTGTAATCTATTAATTTTTTTGGACGAATGGATTGATCCAAAGAAATTTCTAAATCAGAAATCATTTCTGCGTCAATTAAACGTTCCTCAATCATGTCTGTCATGCTGGTCCTTTTATTTGGAAATCATTTGCTGTAGCGCCAATCGAATTAATTGTTCGTTATTATGATCCGGGTGATGTACTTTGGAAATCGCATTTTTTGCGTCAGAGGGTTTATATCCTAACGCAGTCAGCACGCTGATCGCATCTTGCATTACTTGGTTTGGGTTTAATAAGTCTGTTTGCGAAATTGATTCAGCATTAATATTCAATCCCCAATGTGCTAATGCATCGCGCATTTCAATCATTAATCGTTCCGCTGTTTTTTTTCCAACGCCAGGAATATTTGTCAAACTATTGGCATTTTGTGATTGTATGCATTGCACAAAGTGTTCTGTTTCCATTCCAGATAAAATAGTTAATGCTAATTTTGGACCAACCCCATTCACTTTAATTAAGGCGCGAAATAATTTTCGTTCTTGTTCTTGTGAAAATCCAAATAATAAATGGGCATCTTCGCGGATAACCAAATGCGTGAGCAAGGTGAGGTTATTGCCAACCTCGGGTAATTGATAAAACGTGCTCATCGGTGCATGAATTTCATAGCCGACGCCATTCACATCGATGGTTAATAAAGGCGGTTTTTTGTCGGTTAATTTTCCGATTAAATGAGTGATCATGTATAATTCCTTGTTTTACAATCTATTTTAATCTGTTTGATCATATCACTTTTTTGCACTATAATTGCAACACAATGTGTTACAGATATAATAATCTAGTGAGGTAACCATGGCACATAATATTACAACTAGTGTACGGCTGTCTCCTATATTACGTGATCAGCTTGAAACAGCAGCGCATACACTCCATCGTGGTAAAAATTGGATTATTGTGCGTGCATTAGAAGCCTATTTATCACAGCTCCATTTCGATGAGTTGGCAATGGAAGCGCGTAGGCAATCAATATTAGCCTCAAAAGAAGATAATGCGAATGAAATGGCATCGTGGGAAGACGACACAGATACAACAGGGTGGGAATAATGATACGACGAGGTGATATTATTTTATGTGCATTGCAAGGTGATTATGGTAAACCCAGGCCTGCTGTGGTGGTGCAAACTGATATTGTTAATGAAACGCATGAGAGTATTACGTTGTGTCCATTGACCACGCATTTAATTGATGCATCATTATTTCGCATATCAATTTTACCCGGTAAACAAAGTGGTTTAAAACAAACATCTCAAGTAATGGTTGATAAAATAACCAGTCAAAAACGGGTTAAATTACGAGAAAAAATTGGTGAGTTGACAATAGATCAATTGAAAAAAATAAATGCTGCATTACGATTTTGGCAAGATTTGAATTGAGTGATGACACGCATGACAAATCGCAATCGCCAGCGCATCGGCTGCGTCGGCTTGAGGATTAACTGATAATTTTAATTGTGTGCGCACCATAAATTGCATTTGTTCTTTGGATGCGGCGCCATATCCTGACGCAAATTTTTTAATGACGCGGGGACTATATTCTGCAATCGGTAATGCGAAACCCGCAAGCGCTACCAATGCAACGCCACGTGCTTGCCCTAATTTCAAAGCAGACTTTACATTCACTTGCATAAATACTTCTTCGATTGCGGCAGTATCGGGTTTGTGTGTTGCAATAATGTCGCGTAATTCGTGGTAAATATGAAGTAATCGTTTAGGCATAGAATTGCCTTTTGTGTTGATTGTACCATGAGCAATATGTGTTAAATTTTGTTTTTCACTTTTGATAATGCCGAAACCGGTGTGAAGGGAGCCGGGGTCTATTCCCATGATGAGCGTCATGCTTTGTCCTTTTAATCTCTGAAATTACCTTTTTTTGTACTATAGTTATTGCGAATGAATCTGTTGGAGTAAAACGATGATGACTCAATTCGATTTAAAAAACCAGGTTATCAAGATTACAGAAGATGCAGTAAAAGCACCTCAATAGAATAAATTTGCAATACAGCAGCAGAAAATAAGCGTAATCGGTTGCATAAAAACAGTGTAATTAGTAACATTAACTCAGAGTAATTTAAAACAAACTTTCAGAGTAAATTATGATTACCCCGAAAAAAACAGTCAATGCGTTGAAACGTGTTAAAGCAATGGCTGACAAGCATGATGCCATGATTGTTATGGCTAGCGAAATGAGTCGCCAAGATCGAGAACTGTTGATGAAAACGGGTTGGCTTCGAGACATTGTGCAAGGTTGGTATTTACTCACAAGACCTGACATTCATCCTGGAGATTCTGCATCATGGTACGCTAATTTTTGGGATTTCCTGCGTGTTTATTTACAAGAGCGATTTGGTACGGATTATTGCTTATCCGCTGAAGCTTCTCTTGAATTGCATATTGGCAATTCTGTGACACCAAAACAAGTGGTGGTTATCGTGAAAGAAGGCGGTACTGTGCAACAACTTCCTTTTGACACATCATTGCTTATTTATCCCGATTTGAAAAATCTCCCAAAACAAAAAGAGATAATTCAAGGATTACAGGTCATGTCCTTGCCGCTTGCACTTTGCAAAGTGTCGCCAACTTATTATCGAAAATTGAGTGATAACATTGAAATTGCCTTGCGCTCAATACGAGACCCAGCCGATTTGACACGTATTATTGTAGAAAATGAATTTCAAAGTGCGGCTGAGAGGATTATTGGTAGTTATCTTTTTTTCGGCTTAGAAAAAGAAGCCGGCAATATAAAAAGACAGCTGGATTTAGTAGGAATGCAGATTTACCCAAAAAATCCGTTTGAAAAAACGTCACCGAATTTAATCGCTACTCGATTTCGTTCGCCCTCGCCTTATGCGGCGCGGATTGAATTGTTGTGGAATAAATTTCGAAACCCTATTATTAAACTTTTCCCAAAAGAAATTGGACTGCCGAAAAATCCAAAAGAATATTTAAGGCAGGTTGGAGAATTGTATGTGTATGACGCTTACAACTCATTGTCGATTGAAGGTTATCAGGTTAGCGAAGAATTAATTATGAGGGTACAAAAAAAATCTTGGAACCCCAGTCTTCATCCAGAAGATGCAAAAGAGCGCAATGCATTGGCTGCTCGAGGGTATTACGAAGCATTTCAAGCTGTCAAACAAACATTGAAAAAAATATTAAAAGGAAATTCACCCGGTGAATGTGTTGAAGATGATTTGTCAGCTTGGTATCAAAATTTATTTTCACCTTCCGTTCAGGCTGAAATAATTTCTCGAGAGACGTTGTTTGGATTTCGTCGCGATCGTGTATTTATTCGAAATTCACGTCATTCTCCGCCGCCATTTGAGGCCGTACTAGATTCAATGGAAACGTTTTTTAATTGTTTAAGGAAAGAAGAGTCCGCTGCCGTTCGCGCGATATTGGGCCATTATATTTTTGTATTTATTCATCCCTATATGGATGGTAATGGTCGAATTGCGCGGTTTATTTTAAATACCATGTTGGCTTCGGGCGGCTATCCTTGGAGTATAGTGCAGGTGAAGCGACGCAATGAATATATCAATGCGCTTGAGGCAGTGCATACCACTTCAGATATAAAACCTTTTGTGTGTTTTATTATAGAAGAAATGCAATTAAGTAAAAAATTGTTGAAATCATTGTTGTGATGGACTTCGCCATGCATACCACCACTTCCGAAACACCACAATCGTCCATACAATTTCAACGCAGCCAAATGGCCATGCACCCTGTAAAAACCCATAAATAGAACCTAGAATACATGAAAATGAAAAAGCCAAAATAAATAAATGATGCTTTTCTTCGAGCGAATAAAAAATTAGCATTGAGATAACTGAAAATAATCCGAAGGCGGTTAATAAATTCATAGTTTCCCCAAAATTTCTTCTGAGATATCCGCATTGGAATAAACATTTTGCACGTCATCCAAGTCTTCGAGCATTTCCGTTAATTTAATCATTTGCTTTACTTGTTCAATGTCTTCTAATTTTGCTTGTGTTGATGGCAACATGGTGATTTCAGCTTGTGAAAATTTTAAATTCGCTTCTGTTAAGGCGTTTTTCACAGTGTCGAAGTTATCGGGTGAGCTAATGACATCAATACTTTTATCATCATTCACAACAACATCATCAGCGCCTGCTTCAAGCGCCACTTCAAATATTTTTTCTTCATCCGCGCCGGTTGGAAATTGAATAAATCCTAATTTTGTAAATAAAAAAGCAACAGAGCCTGAAGTGCCAAAATTACCGTATTTTGTAAAGGCATGACGTACATCGGATGCAGTTCTATTTTTATTATCGGTTAAACATTCCACCATGACTGCAACGCCACCGGGGCCATATCCTTCATAAACACATTCCATCATGGCGATAGCATCTTCAGCGCCGGCGCCGCGTTTAATCGCGCGATTAATCGTATCGCGTGTCATATTTTGAATTAATGCTTTTTGTACAGCTAAACGCAAGCGTGAATTACTACCTTCATCAGCGCCACCCATGCGGGCAGCGGTTGTGATTTCACGAATTAATTTTGTAAACATTTTTCCGCGTTTTGCATCTTGTGCGCCTTTGCGGTGTTGGATGTTGCTCCACTTGGAATGGCCGGCCATATTCTTTCTCTTATTTATATTGCAGGGATCACACGCATGGTTTCCGCCCACGTGCTATTTTATAGTTTTA
>Ga0155553_125_pt1 | contig 28697 bp, 28 predicted proteins | sample RifCSPhighO2_12_FD_107210 | JGI IMG/M metagenome (GOLD analysis project Ga0155553, IMG submission 107210) | Gammaproteobacteria bacterium RIFCSPHIGHO2_12_FULL_38_11
ACATCCTCCTTGTGTTAATCTTCCTTGAGTGTGTGCCTGCGGCACACAATAACTTGGACAACTGAGCGTCCAAGATCGCGTCATATTGGATGATCAATTGCCCAAGTTATTTCCTGTCATTGTTCCTATGATAACAATCGCGAAATTTGTCCGATTAAATACAATGGCAATGATAACAACTTATATTGAATGCTTTCATTTCCCTGTTTCACAGAAATTTGTGTTTCACTCAGCACATCAGAATTAAACCGCACAGCGAGCGGTAATTTTTTCAATCCCATAAAATAATGCAATGATTTTAAACTTCCCGTTGTCCCCGCCTTCACTTCAATTGGAATTATTTTATCGCGATGCTGAATTATATAATCTATTTCAGCATTGGCATTTTTTTCTTCACGTACCCAATAAAATAATTCAGGCTGAACATAAAATGGAAAAATAGTTCTCAATAATTGCCCCGTAACCTGTTCTGCTAATCCACCAGAATGAATTAATGTTAATTCAGAAGTATTTAATATATCGCTCAAATCAACACCCAACATCGCGTTACATAATCCCACATCAAGTACAATTTCTTTGAAATATTTTTCTTTTATTTCAGAAGCCAAGGGGACGCCATTCGCATTGACAGAACGAACAGAATGACAAAGACGTGCTTTATGCAACAAATCCAGTGCATTTTTAATTGTGCTTGATTGCACTGATGAATTAACATGACTATAAATAAATTTTTCACCCAGCATTTTTGGCACAGATAATATTGTTTCATCTAAACGCATCACATCCATGCGACCATGGTATTTTGAAAAATCATCCCGATAGGTTGTCAATAAATTTTGATGCACGCGATTCACCGCCGACCAATCTCGATTAACAACCCAACTTGATACAGCCGCTGGTAATCCACCAACAAACAGATACTCTCTAAATTGCGTTAATAATTGTTTGTGCAATATGAGCGGGATTTTTTGAGAAAAAGAAATTTGCCGTAAATAATCAAAAGTAGTTTGCTCATTTTGCGCTAATAAAAATTCTTCAAACGATAATGGTTCAAGATGCAAATACTCAATGCGTCCCACTGGCATACTGAAACTGTGTTTTGCCAAAACAAATTCGAGCAGTGAACCGGTTGCAACAACCGGTAATGCCGGCAGTTTTTCCAAAAACCAACGTAATTTGGCAAGTATCTCGGGGGCTGCTTGAATTTCATCTAAAAATAATAAGCTAGTTGCAATATCAATCGGACGGCGATTTCTAACACTCAATTGCAACAGAATTTCATGCGGATCATTCGATTCAAAAAGTGAAACAATGTCAGGCGTGTCTTCAAAATTGATTTCAATTAAGGTTTTTTCCTGAATTTTTGCCAATTCACGTACAAGCCAAGTTTTACCCACTTGTCTTGCACCGCGTATCACCAATGGCTTACGATCTGAACTCTCAATCCATTGATTTTTCATGTAATTTAATGCTAGTCGGTACATAACAACACCCTCATGTTATTGTAAGTATACCTTATTTACTTATTAACTCAATAAAATACAATGGTGTTTTCGGTGTTAGATTATGAAAAGAGCATGGTGTTTTGATTAGGTCTTTTTAGTTAAACGTTCATATTTTTTTAGTAAGGTGTCTTTCGATTCGTAAAACGCCAATGGAATACAATCAACAGGACAGACTTGTCGACACTGCGGCTCATCAAAATGACCAACGCATTCTGTGCATTTGTTTGGGTCGATTTCATAAATGCTTTCACCTTGAAAAATAGCATCGTTCGGGCATTCTGGTTCACAAACGTCGCAGTTAATGCATTCTTCGGTTATTAATAAGGCCATTATTTACTCGCGTAGAAATGGTTAGGAACACACTCAGGCACAAATGCTGAAACGTCTCCATTTAATGCCATAATTTCACGCACCATCGTTGCTGAGATAAATCGATATTCATTGGCCGCGGGAAAAAATAAAGTTTGTAATTCATGTTCTGACAATTGTTGATTCATATGCGCCATCGATAATTCATAATCCACATCTTCTGCCGTGCGAATACCGCGAATAATATATTGCGCGTGTTCTGAATAAGCAAACTCTGTCAACAAGCCTGTCATTAAAATAGCGCGCACATTTGGAAATTCTGCAACACTGTTAACACTCCATTGCAATCGTTTTTCTTCTGTAAATAAAGGTTTTTTACGCGGGCTGCTGGCAACAGCAACAACCACCTCATCAAATAAATGTGCTGCACGTTTAATAATATCGACATGCCCCAATGTAATGGGATCAAAGGTACCTGGGTAAATAGCAATGCGTTTCATAAAATCTCCGCTAGGGGAACAAGGACAAAATCACGATTATACATTTCTGGATGAGGAACAATTAAATCATCTGTATTAATTATTTCATCGCCAAAACTAAGTATATCACAGTCAATAATACGCGGCCCCCAATGCACAGTACGTACACGTCCCATCAAATTTTCAATGGCTTGTAATGCATATAATAATTCATGGGCTGATAACTGCGTTTCAACGGCAATCACTTGGTTCATGAAATTAGGCTGATTTTGCGGACCCAGCGGTTTTGTTTCATGTACTGAAGATTTTGTTGTAATTCTCGTGTTGGAAATTTCGCTAATTAAGTGCAAGGCGAGTTTAAGCTGTTTTTTAGGGTTGTTTAAGTTACTGCCAAGCGCTATGTAAGAAATCGTCATAAAATCACGCGGTCACTGGCGCTTCCGCTGCCCTTCATTCAAATAAAGCTTCACGCGCGGCGCTGTTATAATTTTTCAATCATTTTTATTTGCGCTGCTTCATCACTAAATTGAAATTCTTTCCACCAATCAAAAATTTGAGATGACATTTCACCTGCTTGCACACGCAGTCCCATGAAATCGAATGCAGCGCGAAAATAACGATGATGTAGAATAACTAAAATGCGACTTTTACGGCGTTTTTCTAACTGAAATTGCATTACCCAAATAGTTTGTATCGCATATTGAAAACGTTTTGGAATCATAATGGATTTCAATTGCATCTGCATAATGTTATGAATAAATTGATGTAATTGAAAATAAAATTTTACTTTTTTCTCTTTCATTTGTGCAATTTTAACCTGTAAAACAGGCCACAATAAAATAGCCAATAAAAAAGCGGGGTTGACGCTGTGATTTTCTTTTAATCGCACATCCGTTGAATTCATCGCCAATTGAATTAATTTCTCGTGCGTTTTATTTTTATTTTTCTGTAAAATAATATTTGTTTGTGGAAATAATACCTGCATATAATCATATTGTAATAATTTTTGATACGTAACTTGCGCGTTACCTTCAAAAAATAACTTCAAACATTCATCAAATAAACGCGAGGGTGGCACATGCCGCAATAGGTGTGTCAAAGATCGCAATGCAGATTCAGTTTCTTTTTCTAAAGCAAAATCTAATTTTGCTGCAAATCGAATTGCGCGCAACATACGCACCGGATCTTCATGATAACGTTGCGTTGGATCACCAATGATGCGAATTAGACGGTTTTTTAAGTCATTTACACCATTCATATAATCAACAATACTAAAATCAGCAATATTGTAATACAAGGCATTCACTGTAAAATCGCGACGCCACGCATCTTCTTCAATAGTGCCAAAGGTGTTATCTCTGTGAATCATCAACATATCGGTTTCTTCAGTACGTGTTTCTTCAGCCGTATTGGCACGAAAAGTCGACACTTCAATAATTTCTGTACCAAAAAAAACATGCGCTAATCGAAAACGTCTGCCAATAATTCGACTGTTACGAAATAAACTTCGGATTGCTTCAGGATGCGCATCCGTTGCGACATCAAAATCTTTGGGTTTGCGTTTTAATAAAATATCACGCACGCCCCCACCGACTAAAAATGCGGCATAACCTGCGTCTTTTAATTTATATAATACGCGTAGTGCATTCGGGCTAATGGCATCGCGAGAAATAATATGATGCGCGCGGGCGATCACCGTTGATCCGTCCGCATTGATGGCTGGTGAAACTGAATTAAAACACCGTTTCGCCCATTTCAGAAGTTTGCCTGACAAATACATTCTCTAGCTTGTTAAATTTTGAAGGATTTTAGCATAGTTACTTGGGAGTTGGGAGCGAGGTGTTAACACCCGAGGTGTTAACACCTCGCTCCCAACTCCCAACTAATCGTGCTAAGCTGTAAAAATGCGTACCCGAATCGACATCAATCTCTATGCTTATGGCAACGCTGCTCAGAATACCGACTGCGAGCAAGGTGCCTACGTACTACAAAATGCCCTCAAGCAAACTGATTTCGCCTCCCAGTTACAATTTCATCCTGCCCTGCAAATAGCAATACGCAAACAGCAACACCAAGCTTTACCTGATGTAGAAAAATTATCAACTTCATTAGCCCTTTCCAGTCAACAGTCTATTCTTAATCATCATTTTTTTATTACCTTAGGTGGCGATCATTCAGCAGCCATTGGTAGCTGGAGTGGCGTTGCAAATACAATTAATGATGCCCTCGGATTGATTTGGTTTGATGCACATATGGATTCACACACCCCACAAACGTCACCAACACAAAATATTCACGGTATGCCACTTGCTATTTTATTGGGGCATGGCGAACCCAAATTAACTCACCTGCTATCAACAAAACCGAAATTAAAACCTGAGAATTGCGTATTAATCGGCATCCGCAGTTATGAAGCTGGCGAAGAAAAATTATTAAGAAAACTAGGCGTGAAAATATTTTATATGGATGACATTAATACAATGGGTATACATGAAGTGATTAAACAATCTGTCGCTATTGTCACTCAAAACACAAGTTGTTTTGGCGTGAGCATTGACCTTGATGGTTTTGACCCCGCAGATGCACCTGGCGTTGGTACACGCGCACCTTCAGGCATTCGCGCAGCAGAATTTCTACCTGAATTTCATTTGATAGCGCATCATCCAAAATTAATCGGCGCCGATATTGTTGAATTTAATCCTACATTAGACGTAGATCATAAAACCGAAAAATTAGCAGTCGCCCTGTGTCAACAGCTATCCATGCGCAGATCTTAGGATCAATGTAGGTAGGCAACAACGCCGTTTAAAAACATCTGCACTGCAATTGTCGTTAATATCATCCCCATCAATCTTTCAAATGCAATCAATCCGCTCTTGCCAAATAAACGCATTAAATGACGCGATAACAGCATCACAGTTAAAAAAAAGGCAAAGCAAATGAGCACGGCTAAAAATAATAAATGCATATGCGTAGGATCACGCGTAACAAATAACATGACAACAGCGATTGCCGAGGGCCCTGTTATGAGCGGGATGGCAAGCGGCACAATATAAGGTTCTTCTGTTTCAGAGTTTTCTTCTTTCTGTTCTGGTGGAAAAATCATTTGTATTGAAATTAAAAATAAAACAATGGCGCCTGCAATACTTAAAGCAGAGGTTGTAATATTCAAGCCCTGCATAATATATTTTCCAAAAAATAAAAACACCAATAAAACAAAAAAGGCAATTAACGTTTCACGAATAATAATACGTCGCTGTGCTTTGGCATCATAATTTTTTAAAATTGATAAAAAAATGGGGATATTACCAAGTGGGTCAGTGACCAAAATTAAAGTGATTGTTGTGGTGTAAAGTGTCATCATAAATCATTCCTTTAGGAACATGTTGCGCATAAAGCGATGCATTACACCGCGCCGGATTGATAATAACTTTGGATTTTTCCTTTAATTCCATGGTAATACTGGTATCGGCTCCATGCTTTCTCAATAAGGCAGCTATTTCAGTATGGCCATAAAATTCCGCAGCACCGAGCAAAGTAATATTTTTATAGTATTCCGTTTCTGATATTTCATTGATATTTTCAACATGCTTAGCCTCTTTTAATAGATTTATTATTTCCTCACCTTTTCCCAATACAACGGCCTTCATTAAAATAGACTGGGGATCACGATCCACTGCAACATGCGTATTAAAATATAATTTCACAAAGCTAATGCCACCATCCCTATCAGCAAATACTTTAACAGGAAAGCTAGATCCAAGACGCGTTGCCGCAATATATCCCACGTCACGATTTACATCATGTTGTAACATAACCGCTTTAATAACAACATGTAGAATTTTTTTCTTATATTCTTCGGTATATTTTTCACCTAAAAATGTTTTTTCTTCATTTTCAATTCGATTTACTTCTGCCAAATAATATCTTAAGGCATGCATCATGTGCGCTGGATTATTTTTTGTAGAATACATCGCCCACACATCAATATATTTTTGCAACTCATCAGATGGAATATTTTCAACGTCAAGAGGATATTGGACAGCGGGCACACGGCTATTAGGATACGTTGGCAGCGTGCATGATTTCTTTATAAAAATAACATTGGTATCGAGTGCAAAACCGCCTTCCGCTGCCAATAGAAAAAAAACAAATGCTTCTTTTACTGTAAAAAAACTGCGCCTGTCTCCCCTGTTTTTTGCTCTTAAAACAGTATCAAATAATATATCAGTCTCCTTTGCCAGCGCTTTTATATTAAGAGAATTTTCATCAAGCCCTATGTATTTTTTCTTTTCATTGATAAATGATTCAATTGACCGGACAACTATATTTTTATTTTTGAAATATTCACGATAATAAAGAATATTTTTTTCTAGGCACCAAAAATTAATTTGTGTCATGGTATTTGAAACAGCTGAAAGGGGGCCGATGTCATCGTGGCCTGGACTAATCGGGCCTACCCAAGTGAAGTGAATGCTATTTTGTTCAATGGGTTGTTGACGTTGTGGCATTGTATGTTCCTTGATTGAGTCTTGATCCATGTCCACACGCATCCTTCCGGACGCATTTCTGTGCTATATACTAGCGCTCTGAGCTTTGAGCCGTTATACAATTTACCAACGCCGTCACATTCTCCACAGGCGTTTCTTTTGAAATCCCGTGCCCTAAATTAAATATGAAACCAGTTTCATTTTTATAAACTGATAAAATATTTTTAACCGCCATTTGAATTTTTCCAGGATCAGACAATAAAATACAGGGATCTAAATTACCTTGCAAGGCCACATGATTCCCCACTTGCTTTTTTGCAATCGCCAAATCCATTGTCCAATCTATACCGACCGCATCACAACCACTGTTTGCAATCGTTTCTAAATATAATCCACAACCTTTACTGAAAAATATTAGCGGTATTTTTCTACCATCGCGTTCACGTTTTATATGTTGCGCAATAAACTGCATATAATGTAGAGAAAAATGCTGATATTCATTCGGTGATAAAACGCCTCCCCAACTATCAAACAACATAATCACATCAGCACCTGCGCTGATCTGCGCATTGATATAATCAATGGTGACCATTGTCAATTTTTGTAATAACTGATGTAATAACATGGGATCACAAAACATCATTTTTTTAATGATTTCAAATGTTTTACTCGACTGTCCTTCAACCATATACGTTGCCACTGTCCATGGACTGCCAGCAAAACCAATTAATGGGATTTTATTGTTTAATTCTCTTTTGGTTAGTTTTATTGCTTCACTTACATAATTTAATTTTTCCAATGCGTGATTTGTATTTAATTGATCAATCAACTGTTGATCTCGAATGGGATTAGGTGCAAAAGGACCTCGATTTTCATGCATCTGAATATCACACCCCATCGCTAGAGGAACCGTTAAAATATCGCTAAAAATAATTGCCGCATCAAGTGGAAACCGAATAATAGGCTGCAATGTCACTTCACATGCCAATTCAGGTGTTTGACAAAACGTAAAAAAATCTTTTGTTTTGGCACGTAGTGCACGATATTCTGGCAAGTAGCGTCCTGCTTGTCGCATTAACCACACCGGCGTGCGATCGATAGGTTCACGCAACAATGCTTTAATGAGACGATCATTTTGAAGTTTAACCATGCTAAAATCCTTAGGACAAATACCGTGATAATGACAACAAATGATAAAGCAATGACCCCAACAATTGAAGAAAATAAATCACTCAAGTCACTCAACACCTTTGGTATTATTACCAATGCCCGTTATTTTGTCACAATTCACACCGTCTCAGCATTAAAAATGCTATTAGCTGATTCACGATGGGAATCTATTCCAAAACTGATACTTGGCGGTGGAAGCAATATTTTATTTACACGGGATTTTGATGGCCTAGTGATACACAATGCTATTTCAGGTATCGAAAAAATTAACGAAAATGCTGACCATGTTTTTTTAAAAATTGGCGCTGGTGAAAATTGGCATAAAATTGTTTTATATTGCATTAAAAATAATTATGCCGGCATTGAAAATTTATCGCTTATTCCAGGCACAATGGGCGCTGCCCCTATTCAAAATATTGGTGCATATGGCGTGGAGCTGAAAGATGTATTGTATTCAGTTGAAGGATGGGAAATCCCCCCGGTTTTGCTGCCGCAAAACCGACCCCCTTTTTCAAAGGGGGTATTTATTTCAATGGCAATGAGCGAATGCGAATTCGGCTATCGCGACAGTATTTTCAAACACGCATTAAAAAATAAAGTCATTATCACGCACGTCACATTACGCTTAAACAAAAAACCACATTTTCACACAGAATATGGTGCTATTAAAGAACTAATAAAAAATAAACCGTTATCAATTAAAGCCATCAGCGATGCGGTTATTAAAATTCGACGAGAAAAATTACCTGATCCAAAAATCATTGGCAATGCAGGTAGTTTTTTTAAAAATCCGATTATTTCAGAAGAACAATTTTTATTGCTTCAGAAAAAATATCCCACTGTGCCGCATTTTACAGAGGAAAATGCACACATTAAAATTCCAGCTGGGTGGTTAATCGAACAATGTGGATTAAAAGGGAAACGATTTGGTAATGTTGGCGTGCATGAACATCAAGCATTGGTACTGATCAATTACGGTAATGGCACAGGCGATGAAATTAAACAATTAAGCGAACACGTTCAAGCAACAGTATTTGAAAAATACGGAATTGAATTAATGACAGAAGTGAATATTATTTAAACCTCCGGCCATAACATCGCCGAATGAAAAACTCTGAGAATTTGAACGGTTTTTTTTTCAACACAATACGGAATAATAAAAGGTGTTTCTGAAATAACAAGCTCTCGCGTACCAGACACCCTTCCATGCCGCCCAATATTAGGTTGCTCGGACAATAAATCAACCGCGCTGATAATACGTTTAGCAATACGATTTGCAGCCGTTACGTTTTCTTCTGCAATGTATTGCCGCAACGCTTCTAAATCATCAAGCGCTTCTTCCAACCAATCAACGATCATTTTGGACGCTTCCGTTCTGTTTTTGTGCCCCAGCTTAATAACCATTCTTTCACTTTATCGTGATGAATGAATTTTGCCTCTTTACTTTTAGCTTTTTTAAGGACTTTCTTCGTCGCGTTGATCTGCCAAGCATTTATTTCCAAATAAGCAGCAATCGCTTCAGCCACCAAAAATGATTTTGTTCTTCCTGTTGCGTCAGCTAAAGATTCAAGCTCACCTCGTATCTCTGGCGAAACGCGCACGCTTAACGTAACTGCCGGTAATTCAGAATGTGAATGCGTCATGATTTACCCCTTTCGTATACTTTGTATTCTTCGTATACGTCAGTATAAGCCCGCTCTTAATAAAAAACAAACGGTTATTTAGATTTAAAATCTTCTTCTCGATAATGTCGCACATGCACAATATAAATAATTTCCATGTGAACACGATATCGAAGCACATAGCCGCCTACACCAAAGCGCGTTAGTAAATCTCTATAATGCAGCATATTATTTACTGGCTTGCCAATGAATGGATTTTCGATTAAGTGATTGGCGGCGTCCATAATAAGCGCTGCCGCTTTTTTTGCAGCAACCGGACTTTCTTTTGCAAGAAAACGCCTCAGCCTCAACACATTGCTTGTGGCGCTATCTGAAAAAATTATTCTTCGCATGGTGGCCTATCAGTTTCTTCATCAGTTCCCCAAGTATTAAGCCATTTAACCATAGCCTCATGACTCACCATTTTTCCTTCCTTAATTTCTTCCCAGCTTGCCAATGTTTCACGATTAATCTGTTCGTTATATTCTTCTTCATCGAGATAATGAACAATTGCCTCTTTCATTAGCCAATGCGGTGAACGATCTTTAATTTCACCGAGACGCTCCAATCGATCAGCAATGCTGCTATCGAGTTTGACCACTTTTGAGACTTGATGATTTTTTGCCATAAATTAACCCCAAAGTAATACTACAAGTTACTAAGTATTACTTATTATCACCCTACTGTCAAAAAAGAAGCCCGTGAAAAATCAAGCTGTTGATTATCGGCTTTCTAAGCAAAAGCGCAGTACCGTGTTTTTTTACAGGAATTAAGGGATTAAATCAGAGAATATTGCGAGATTCACACGCACCCCCCTACCGGGCGCGTATTATTCAAGCAGCTTTTTCAAGAATTGCCCTGTATATGATCGTGGATTTTTTGCAACTGTTTCAGGTGTACCCGTCACTAGAATTTCACCACCGCCATCTCCTCCTTCAGGACCCAAATCAATAATCCAATCGGCAACTTTAATCACATCTAAATTATGTTCAATCACGATGACAGTATTCCCGTGATCACGCAAACGCGTTAATACTTTTAATAATTGTGCAATATCATGAAAATGCAAACCTGTTGTTGGTTCGTCTAAAATATATAACGTGTTTCCGGTATCGCGCCGCGATAACTCTTTCGCCAATTTCACACGTTGTGCTTCGCCACCAGATAAAGTTGTCGCACTTTGCCCTAATGCAATATAAGATAATCCAACATCTAATAACGTTTGTAATTTACGCGCAATAATCGGAACCGGTTGAAAAAATTCATGCGCTTCGTCAATCGTCATCTGCAAGACTTCGTAAATATTTTTTCCCTTATATTTAATTTCAAGTGTTTCGCGATTATAGCGTTTACCTTGACATTCATCGCAAATAACATAAACATCCGCTAGAAAATGCATTTCAACTTTAATAACGCCATCCCCTTCACACGCTTCACATCTGCCACCGGTAACATTAAAACTGAATCGACCAGGAGAATACCCGCGTGTTCGCGATTCTTGCGTAGCTGCAAATAATTCGCGGATCGGCGTAAAAATACCGGTATAGGTAGCAGGATTGGAACGTGGCGTTCGACCGATTGGGCTTTGATCGATATCAACCACTTTATCGCATTTTTCCAAACCTTCAATTGCATCGTGCGGCCCCACATCCTGCAAACCCGCTTTATTTAATAAGTGTGCTGCCATCGGATATAACGTGTCATTAATCAAACTGGATTTTCCAGAACCGGAAACACCGGTCACACAGGTTAATAGTCCAAGCGGAATTTCAACCGTGACATTTTTTAAATTATGACAACGTGCATTTATTATTTTGATAAAGGAGCGACATACATTTTCCATTCTTTTTTTCGGAATTTCTATGCTTGATTTTCCCGATAAATACTGCCCTGTAATAGAACGTTCTGATTTTTTAATATCATCTGGTGTACCTGCAGCAATAATCTCACCACCCAATTTCCCAGCACCTGGGCCGACATCAATCACATAATCAGCTGCCAAAATTGCTTCTTCATCATGTTCCACGACAATCACGGTATTGCCTAAATCGCGTAAATGAACCAGTGTTTTTAACAAACGGACATTATCACGTTGATGTAACCCAATGGATGGCTCATCTAAAATATACATAACACCAACTAATCCAGAGCCAATTTGACTGGCTAATCGAATGCGCTGTGCTTCACCGCCGGACAAAGTATCTGCGCTGCGATGCAGTGTTAAATAATTTAATCCCACATCCAATAAAAATCCCAAACGTGCGCACACCTCTTTTAAAATTTTATCGGCGATTTCTTTTTTATTGCCCACTAAATTTAAATGTGTAAAAAAATCATGGGATTGTTTGATCGACATCGCCGTAATTTCTGGCAACGTTTTTTCATCAATATAAACATTTCTGGCTGATAAACATAAACGCGTACCCAAACAGCATGAGCACGGTTTTTTGGTCATTAATTTTGATAATTCATCACGGACCGCTTCCGATTCGCTTTCTTTATAGCGTCTTTTTAAATTTGGTAAAATGCCTTCAAATGGATGCGAACGTTCTACTTTCGCCCCTTTGTGGGTAACAAATGAAAAATTAATTTCTTCCTCACAACCAAATAAAATAATAGTTTGAATTCTTTTAGGCAATAATGAAAAAGGTTTTTCCAAATCAAATTTAAAATGATCAGCCAGGGTCATTAACATTTGATAATAGTGATAATTACGGCGATCCCAACCATTAATCGCACCTTGCGATAACGATAACGCAGGATTATGTAAAATTTTATCTTGATCAAACGATTGTTCAACGCCTAAACCATCACATGTTTCGCAAGCACCAATGGGACTGTTAAAAGAAAATAATCGGGGTTCACATTCATTGAGTGAATAACCGCATTCTGAGCAAGCAAATTTTGATGAGAAAATAGCAACCGTGTCAGCGTATGAAATTGACGCCAAACCATTCGACAATCGTAACGCCGTTTCAAATGATTCCGCCAATCGTTGCTGAATATCCGAACGTACTTTGATACGATCAACCACTACTTCAATTGTGTGTTTTTTGCGTAAATCTAATTTATCAACATCATCTAAATCTTTTATTTCACCATCAATTCGCGCCCTAACAAATCCCTGTTGTTTTAACTCTACGAATAACTGAATAAATTCGCCTTTACGTTCTCTGACCACGGGTGACAACAACATCACAGCAAGACCATCGGGCAATGCCAAAACGGTATCCACCATATGTGAAACCGTTTGTGCACTCAAATCTTTATGGTGTTCTGGGCAACGTGGCATACCGACACGTGCGTATAATAATCGCAAATAATCGTATATTTCTGTGATTGTGCCAACAGTAGAGCGCGGATTATGTGATGCGGATTTTTGCTCAATAGAAATAGCGGGGGATAATCCTTCAATCGTATCCACTTCGGGTTTATCCATCATCGATAAAAATTGCCGCGCATACGAAGATAAAGATTCAACATAGCGACGCTGACCTTCGGCATATAACGTATCAAATGCGAGCGATGATTTTCCCGAACCGGACAATCCAGTAATAACGACCAGCTGATCGCGCGGAATATCGACATTTACGTTTTTTAAATTATGGGTGCGCACGCCGCGCATGGAGATGTGTTTTATTTGCATAGCTCAGTGTCAGTTTGCGTGTCAGTGTGAGAATGGCGTGAGTATACCAGTTTGGCAGAGTATAGGATATTAATGCATTGCAAAATAATTGAGTAATTTTGTTAGTACTTTTCTATGCACATACCCACCCGTTTGCTTTAACTGCCACAATGCCACTTCTGAAAAGCTTAGCAGTATTTCAATGCGCTTTAACATACTCAAATCAAAACTTTTACCCGCTTCAATGCGCTGCAATGTTGCTCGACTAATATCAAAAGCAGATGAAAAATCATACTGAGTTATATTTAATTGTTCGCGAAACTGCGTAATATCTGCTGGCGAAAATGAAGTCGTATAAACCGCCTCAAAAATAAAAGTAGAAGGACCACGCCTTCCAATCGTTCCCAATAAAATAAGAGGATTTTTTTCATCTATGGAAATATTTTGCGATCGACAATAATCTGCATAGGCTGGATTTTGTCGATCTGGGATGCGGTCTAGAAATATCGGGAACATTTTTCCTTTTTCTGAATAATGGCGCAGGTGAAAAAGTGATAACGTAGGCCCCAAGGCAATTGCATTTTTTAATTTTGTATAACGTTCATTATACGTCAAAACATATTTATCTTTTTTCAGATCGTAGCTTAATTCCGCTACTTCTATTCTACGCGCCCTGCCCTCATGAAAAATTTTTAATCTATTTTCATCTAACTTAAGCGGATAGCGCATCTTCAAGCTCCTTTAATCTTTTTTGGATTAATTTTTTAATTGCCGCTTTCATTAACAAACTGCAAAAACTGTCATCAATTAATTTTATTATTTCGGGTAATTTGATTTTACGGTAAAATGCTTCACATTCTTTTCAACAGCAGTAAAAGCAATTCAGCATGCAATTGACAATGCAGCAAAAGCAAAAAAACAGGCTCAACCTTCATTATTTGGCGCTTTTTTCAACTTATTCAAAACAACAAAAAAAGCAAAAGCAAATTTACCTGGCGCGATGGTGGAATTGCAGAAGTGTTGAGAATGACAAGGTGACATCGCGAAAACCTGAGCTCCAGCTGCCGCCACTCGCGTCTGAAACAAATTACTCGCGAGCATCAGATGAAACAGCAATGACAGAGAAGAACGATTGACCTAAGTTAAAAACTCCGAAAAATTAATGCATTCGAAAAAGTAATTAGCATCAGCAAGCTCTTCAGAAACACCATTCACATGAATCAGCACGGGGATACAAACAAAATTTCTCGGGATACTGAGCTTTTTAATTTTATCTTTCACTTCCTGGATAACAGGCACCTTTAATTCATGCTGTGAAAATTTAATTTCGCACACAAACAAGGTATTCACACGTGTCTGAATTAAATAATCAATTTGACAACCAGCTTGTTTTTTATTTTTTCGTTGATAATAAATATCATCCGCAACAATTTCCTCTGGCAGCAAACGTAATTTTTTCTGTATCAATTCACGATTATTTAAAACAAGTGATTCAAACTGAAAACCAACAATACTATTCCAGCTGGGTAATGATGTAATCGATGCTGACCGATATTGACCCTTATGGATTAAGTTTAATTTCGGCTGAATATACTTATAATAAAATCGTAAATAATTGTCTGATAATCGATATAAACTTATTTTTCTCTCTTTGCCTGTTTTTATTTCCCATGAAAAACTACGGCTGATGTATCCTGCCTCAATTAATTCATTTAAGTAATCACTCAGCAGCCCACTGCTTTTATAATGAATACCATCTGCTATTTCCTGATACTCAAGCGTTTTGCTCGACAATAATCGTGTTATTTTTTCATATATCTCACTGCGATTTGAAAATAAATCATGAAAAATATAACGGTGCTCATCAACCAAAATACCATCCGAATCAAAACACAATGATTTAATATTATCTGCCGCAGAAAGCGCTGAATTAATCAGTTCAATATACCAAGGTATTCCGCCTGTCAGTGATAAATATAAAAATTTCTCATAGGACGAACGACGAAATCCCAATACACTGAGCAATTGATTACAATGCATCAGCGACAATTCACGTAGCGTTATTTTTTTTGAAATGCGCCCGAAGTAACCCGTGTTGCTTAAAATATTTTTTTCAATCCACGCGGAAATTGATCCACACAGTATTAAAATTAATTGTGGATTTTTTTGATATAGTAATTCCCAAGCATTTTTGAGCTTACTTAAAAAAGTGGCATCATCATCTGCCATCCAAGTAATTTCATCAAACAAGATAATTTGTCGTCCTGATTTCACTTTTTCAGCTAGGAGTGTAAACAGCGTTGACCAATCATCTGTTTTAATATCAGGAAGACCGGTTTGACGTGCTAATGAGCCCGCAAACTCATCTCGTTGCGATTGCGCTGTCACACCTTCACTGGGCGCTAATCCCGCAAAACGTAAAAAAGGTTTCCCTTGTGAGAATTCTTCTATCAAACGCGTTTTGCCAATACGACGTCTACCTTTTATCACAACCATACTGGCTGTCTTTTTTTTCAAAAGGTCTTGTAAAACAAGTAATTCAGCTTCACGGCCGATGAATTTGATATTATCTGTAATCATATGGAAATACGCCAAAAGGTGAATTGTCGATTTCACGTATTATAAACTAGGTTGTTATGAATACGCAAGAACGGAAAAAAGCGATTTGGCGTATCTGAATTAAAACACTTGTAATTTGTCTTAAAAAAGTCTGTAATTCATACTCTAAAAATTTTGGAATACAGAACTTGAAGAATAAAACTGCGCTAACAGTACTTGCCGGCATTATGTCCTTTCGCATGCTCGGCTTGTTTATGATTTTGCCTGTTTTTTCTGTGTATGCAGAACATATTCCTGGCGCAACGGCAACATTAATTGGATTAACGCTCGGTATTTATGGCTTAACACAAGCCTGCTTACAAATTCCGTTTGGCATACTGTCTGATCATATCGGCAGAAAACCTGTCATCCTTATCGGATTGATTTTATTTTTCATCGGCAGTGCTGTTGCGGCTTTATCTCATTCTATTTATTTTTTAATTTTAGGCAGGGCACTACAAGGAACAGGCGCAATTGGCAGCACCGTATTGGCAACGGTTGCGGATATCACACCTATTGAGTCACGCAGTAAAGCGATGGCTTTTATTGGATTATCTATCGGATTAGCCTTTACCGTTGCGATGATCGTAGGGCCTGTGATTAATTATTGGTTTCGTTTATCGGGCATATTTTGGTTGACGGCGATATTAGCATTAATTGGCATTGTGTTGACGGCGTGGAAAATCCCAGAAATCCCCCCAGCGAGCTGCACTCCGTGCAACTCGCCGCCCCCCTTTTTCAAAGGGGGTAATCAAATTTCAAAGGGGGTGAATGCTGTACTACACAATAGACAATTATTACGCTTGAATTTTGGCATTTTTTCGATGCATGCCATTTTAACGGCACTATTTATTGTCATTCCCATTATTCTAACAAAACAATTATCGCTAACAGAATGGCAGCAAATTATTTTATATTTAATTATTTTAATACTGGGGTTCGCCTTTGCACTGCCATTTATTATTATCGCAGAAAAGAAAAAGAAAATTAAAGGGGTGTTTGTTGCTGGGATCATTGCAATTTTTATAGTGCAATGTTTGTTTTTCATGTTTGCTAAAAATTCCCCCGATATTGCTGCCGCAATACCGACCCCCTTTTTTAAAGGGGGTGTCTTTGTATTACTCTTTCTTTTCTTTGCTGCATTTACTTTATTAGAAGCATTATTACCATCCTTGGTTTCTAAAATCGCACCACCAGAAAGAAAAGGGGCTGCAATGGGTATTTATTCTTCATCACAATTTTTAGGAATTTTTGCTGGCGGATCCATTGGAGGATTGGTGTTTGCACACGCTAATATAGCAGGCGTTTTTGTTACAAACAGTGCATTGGCTTTAACTTGGCTTGTCATTGCATCCTCAATGAAAAAACCCATTTAAACTAAAATGAACGAGACATAATAATGCATAAAAATACATTAAACCTATACATCGCCTGGTTTCTGGGTGCGCTGTTTTTTTTGGTTGACTATGTGATCCGTGTGTCACCCAGCGTACTGACACCAGAGTTAATGCGAACATTTCATGCCAATGCATTTTCAATAGGCTTATTCTCAGGTTATTTTTATTATATTTATATCGGCATGCAAATTCCCGTTGGCATCTTAGTTGATCGCTTTGGCCCAAAACGATTATTAATGATCTCTGTTTTAATTTGTGCGTTTAGCACATTTATTTTTGCCACCACACACAGCATTGCCGTGGGTTATTTTAGCCGTATGCTCATGGGGTTTGGTGCTGCATTTGCTTTTGTCGGAACACTCAAGTTAATTTCACTGCAATTTGGCCCGGAACGTTTTGCATTATTAGCAGGAACAACGCAAGCAATGGGGATGCTAGGCGCCATGATTGGGCAAGGTCCAATGGCCCTTCTTTATCACAAAGTGGGTTGGAGAGTGGCAATAAGCGGGTTCAGTCTATTTTTTCTTTTATTGTTTTTTTGTATTTTTATTTTTGTAAAACAGAATAAAACCTTGCCACACGATCCTGAATATACCAATACAAAAACCCTATCATCAGCGCTAAAAGCAATACTAACCAATAGTCAAAATTGGCTAAATTGCTTGTTTATTGGATTATTGTATGCACCAAGCGCGTGCTTTGGCGAGCAATGGGGTGCATCATTTTTAAGTGTTAATCAATCTATTTCAATAGCATCCGCAGGTCATGAGACAGGCATTATGTTTATTGGTCTTGCAATAGGTTGTCCCGTTCTCGGTTGGATTTCAGATTACTTTAAAACACGTGTTTATGTGATGAAAATCAGCACTATTTTTTGTCTTGCATTATTAACAACTGTTATCTACGGCAATTTATCACCTTTATGGGCCACCCTTTGTTTATTCGGTTACGGATTTTTTAATGCTGCTATTGTTGTTTCCTATTCTATGGCATCAGAAATTAATGCCAGGCGCTTCACAGGCATTGCATTGGGCATAGCAAATATGGCATCTGTTTTAATTGGCGCTTTAATGATTCCCATTGTCGGTTTCATTTTAGATTTATTTTGGAATGGCAAAATAATAGATGGCATTCACTTTTTTTCACCCCATATTTACAAGATGACATTCATCGCTTTTCCCATTATTTTAATCGCTGCGTTTATTATTACGTTTTTTCAGAAAGATACACGCTGTCAATACATTCACTAAAGAACATGGCATTTCTGTTTTTGGGTTAATTTTTTTAAAAACACGGATTGCGCAAGCGCACAAGAGCGGGTAATCTAGCTCAAGGTAAAATTAACGAGGAAACGAGCATGGCACGTGGTATTAATAAAGTAATTTTAGTGGGTAACTTAGGTGCAGATCCGGAAACACGGACAACACCCGGCAGCAATATGCAAATCGTTAGAATTAATATTGCGACAAGCTCAGGCTGGAAAGACAAACAAACCGGAGAAATGCAAGAACGCACTGAATGGCATCGCGTTGTATTTTTTAATCGTCTTGCCGAAATTGCAGCCCAATATTTGCGTAAAGGTTCGAAAGTTTACATCGAAGGCAGTTTGCGCACCAGCAAATATACCGATAAAAACGGTGTCGAAAAATATTCGACAGAAATTATTGCCAATGAAATGCAAATGTTAGACAGTCGCGGCGCAGGGCAAGCAACTGAACCGTCTGATAATTATGAGCGAAGTACCCCTTCTGCTGGATCCAACAAAGCCTCAACAGCAGCCGTAGCCAATAATGATTTTGATGATGATATCCCGTTTTAATGCATGGTAAGGAACATGTACGAAATAACTTGGACGCCAAGATTTCGTGCATGTTTCTAAACAATTTAAGACACAGGCCCTCTTGTTACTATTCTTCCTACCGCTTTTTGCCATCCTAAATAATGTTTTTCAATAGTTTCATCCGAAAACGCGGGTATAAATGTTTTTTCAAACGAAATTAACGCCGCAATTTCAGATAAATCTTTATAAACACCTACACCCAAACCCGCTAATAAACCGGCCCCTAAAGCTGATGTTTCAATACAACTGTGTCGCATCACTTTTAGCTTCAACATGCCCGACAAAAACTGCAATAACCAATTATTTTTCGTCATTCCACCATCGACACGCAACACCTGCAAATTTTCCGAAAAATCATCTTTTATCGCACGAATTAAATCAACCGTTTGATAACACACCGCTTCCAGTGCCGCTCTGACAATATGCGGAATTTGCGTATCACGCGTAATGCCTAAAATAGCTGCTCTGGCATCCGGATCCCAATACGGCGCACCTAGGCCTGTAAAAGCAGGCACAAAATAAACCCCTTGCGTGCTTTCACAATGTTTAATGAGTTCCTCAGATGCTTCAGGCGTCGCCATTAATTTTAAATTTTTAATAATCCACTGCATACCAGTGCCAGCAGAAAAAATAGATCCTTCTAACGCATAAGTGACTTCACCATTAATGCGATACGCCACTGTCGTTAATAATTGATGGTGCGACTGTATCGCCTGTTTTCCTGTATTTAACATCACAAAACAACCGGTGCCATACGTTGATTTAATCATTCCCTTTTCAAAACAGGCCTGGCCAATTGTCGCTGCCTGTTGATCACCTGCCATACCTGTGATGGGAATTTCCGCACCCAATAAATAAGTTATGCCAAATTTTGCATTCGAATCTAGCACGCAGGGTAAACAATTTTTGGGAATATTAAATAATGCCAATAATTCATCATCCCAGGCTTGCGTGTGAATATTAAATAATAATGTGCGTGATGCATTCGTTGCATCGGTAAAAAAACTTTTTCCTTCTGTTAGTTTCCACAATAAAAAAGTATCCATTGTGCCAAATAATAATTCTCCTTTTTCAGCACGCTTTCTGCCATCTTGAATTTGATCTAAAATCCAAGCAATTTTAGTGGCGGAAAAATAAGAATCGATTAACAACCCTGTTCTTTCAGATATTAATTTAACTATTTTTTTATCTTGAGAAAATGCATGACACTGTTTTGCAGTGCGCCGATCTTGCCAAACAATGGCTGGGCAAATTGGCTCACCGGTTTTTTTATCCCAAATGAGCGTGGTTTCACGTTGATTTGAAATACCGATTGTCGTAATATTTTTTGCGGATAACGAAGCCTTATCCATTGCAAAACGACAACAATCTAAAACAGAATGCCAAATTTCAATGGGGTCATGCTCAACCCATGCGTCATTTGGAAAATATTGTTTAAAAGGAATTTGATGCGAAGCAATGGATTTTCCAAGCGCATCAAAAATAATGGCACGCGTGCTTGTTGTACCTTGATCAATCGCCAGTAAATAAATTTTTTGCGTCATTGTATTTCCAACATCAATCAAGAAAATTTTCTAAGCCATCCCATCTTACAACATTTTTGTAATAGGGGGCGACAAATAATAGTTTATCGTCGATTTGAGCGCATGATCAAAATGCTATTTCCAATGATTCAGGTTGCGCTGGCTCAATAACGGGCACATCAAACGCTTTACTACGTTCAGGTAACAGACCATTTTTAAAGAACCCCGCCGCCGCCGCCCAATTTTTTTTTGCAAATGAGGGAATCATACCTTCAACGTTCGATGGTCTTTTCATACTTAACCCAAACAATAAACTTAGCAAAGTAATTGATCCAAAACTAGCAATGCCCGCTATTGCGTTGTCACAAAATTCATTCGCTTTAGGTAAAAACAAGAACAGTAATAAAAAAGGCAATGTTCCAAACAAACCAAAAAATATGTAAAAATTAATTTGTTCACTGCAAGAGTGCTTATCCTGTATATCCATCGAAAAAATGTATCTGAATACACTATAATCAGCGCCCAACACATTTATTTTATAGCAAGCATTTTTATCTAATGTAGAATCACTCAATACCAACTGAGGAAAAATAAAACAATCATCTTCTGTGAATGCAGGAAGCCATTTCTTAATGGAATAACTTAATTTAATATCACGCTCTAACCACTGCGGATACTGTTTTAATAAAGTCTGAACAATCTTATCAACCAGATCCAGATTCTTAGAAAATTTGTCTAAGCCAGGATAAAGCGCTTTCTGATCAAGATAAAATTCACCCTTTTCATCTTTCCTTAAAGATTTCTCTCTTTCTTCGAACGACATCGCTGCCACTTCATCCGCGCTTTGGTAATTTCTATCATTAACAAGGCGATCCATATAATCTGGATGTTGCTTTGCCAAAGATAATAAACCTTGAACATCACCAGGTCGCGAAGGATCAAAAAATTGCGCAACTGAAAACATAAGGTCGACAGGCAAGAGTTGTAGCATATGTTGATTATTTCCGACAGTGTGTGGCAGCTGAACGGGTTCGGTTTTATGTTGTGAAGAAATAACATGAACCGTTTGCAACGACTGTGCTGACACGACTGAACGATTATCGTCATCACCCTTTGTTTTTTTATTGCCTGTTTTAAAAAATCTGCGCACCCACTTTTTCCAAGTTTGTTTTTTGGATTTTGATTCTGCTTCTACATTCAACGAAAAAGTGTCGAGCGCTGCTTGTGTCAGCGGTGATTTAGGAATCAGTAAAGCCGTTTTTTCATCGGGTTTGTTTTGCTGCATAACATTCTCATGATTATTTTAATATGCTCAAATAGTAACCACTCCACCACTAAAATACAAAGGTTTTTCCTAAGGTTTTTCCTAAGAAATACTTAACGCAAAATTAAATTAATTAATGTTATTATACGAAGAAAATCATTTAACGGGATAAGACAAATGAAATTATTGACCATCATCTTCACCATTTTATTAACCCTTGCCTCATTAGGGGGCTATTTATACGTCAACAATAAAATCATCGACGGCGAAAAAAGACTGGCCTTGGGCCAACAACAAATCACAGCTGGCGAAAAGAAATTGGCTGAAGGTAAAATAAGATTACAAGAAGGTAAGGTAAAACTGGCCGCGGGAAAGGCAAGGCTGGCTGCAGGACAAGCGAAACTCGATGCCGGCATTAAAAAATTGGATGCTGGAAAACAACAATTGGCCAAGGGCGAGCAAACCTATAAGGCAATCAAAACCGTTAATAATATTCCTTTCATGGGTTTCGAAATTCTATTACCTATGACTAAACCGCTTTTTAATCAACTCAAAAAACCGATTGATTTTGGCGCAGATAAAATCGCTGCAGGAAAGCAAGAAGTCGCCGCAGGGGAACAGCAAGTGCAGGCGGGGGAACAAAAGCTTAATGCGGGAAAAAGACAGCTTGCCATTGGCCAACGACAACTTGCCGCTGGCGCTGAAAAATTAAAAGCGGGTGAAGCAGATTTGGCGAAAGGCAAATTGCAATTAGCAGAAGGCGAAAAAAAATTGGAAGCAGCCAAAAAAATTCGTGCGCTTTTGATGCTACTCACCTGGTTTTTTGGCATATTATCTATTTTAATCGTTGCATTTTGGAAACGAAATTGACAGCTATTCCCGCTGAACCCGAATCTTGGAGAAATAAGTCCTTCGTACCTGTTCCTTATTAATTTATATTATTGCAAAATTTCATCTTTCCATAACATTTTTAAAAAACATCTCCATGGCAAAATGTGAATCGTCATTTGATCGCTTACCTGCAGCAAGCGCGGTGCTGCATCAAGACTTACCACAATCGCTTTTTGGGGGTGATGTTCTTCGCAAAACGCGATTAATCCACTTAAATCTTCTTTATGTACCGCATGACTTATTTTCACCTCGATAGCTATTTCGGCTGCACCTAAAACAAAATCTACTTCCAATCCTGTTTTTGTCCGCCAATAAGTTATGTCGCAGCGCTTTTTATATAATCCATTATAGGCAATTAATTCCATGAAAATGAAATGTTCGAATGCCTTTCCTGTTATGTTGCCACGTAATTCGGTGATCGGTCGTTTTGCTAAATAATTGACGACTCCAACATCAAATAAATAAAATTTCGGCATTTTACTAATAATGTCTCGCTTTATTTTTTTATGATAGGGCGGTAAAAAATAACCGAGCAGAGTGTCAACTAAAATTTGATAATAATTTTCAACGGTCTTTGCACTGACAGCGCAATCTCGCGCAATATTTGAAAAATTCACCATTTCTGCATTGCTAAATGCAACGCTATCTAAGAAACGTGAAAAGTCCGGTATATTACGCACTAATCCTTCTTCGCGAATTTCGAAATTTAAATAATCGATGACGTAAGATTCCAATAATAAATTGACATCGTCAGATTGATAATGCGACGGAATTAATCCATTATTAAGCGCGCGCAATAAATCAAATTGTGGAATTTCAGCGTGTGTCAGTGGATAAAAATGATAGCGCAGCGCACGGCCACCCAATAAATTGGTACCAAGACGTTTTAATTTTCGCGCACTGGATCCACATAAAATAAATTGCGCATTCGTGTTTTCTATTAACCAATGCACTTCATTCAGCAGTGTCGGCACTTTTTGAATTTCATCAATAATAATGGGATGCTTAATTTGTTCCGGCGTGAAGGCGAGAATTTCCTCTCGCAAATGATGTGGATTTTTTTCAAGTCGCGCATGCACATCCGATTTCAATAAGTCATACCAGGTAGCTTTTGGAAAGCAGGCTTTGAGATAAGTAGATTTTCCGGTTTGTCTGGCGCCCCATAAAAAGGCAGATTTTCGATTCGGTAATTTCAATTTCAGCAGTCGCTTAAACATGAGCACTCCTAATACGGATTTCGCTTACTAATCTGAATCTCATCTACGAAATTATCTTACTAATTCCAAGTTAAGTCAATCCTCCGCCGAGCGGTTTAACCGCAGAATCGTAAGGTTAATAAGGCTGACACCGTTAGCACGCATATGCTATTGTTTTATGAAATAGGAGATAAAATCATGGCAAGACAGCTTTTCAGATCTAAAACCAATCGCAAAATTGCCGGTGTTTGCGGCGGGCTGGGGGAATTTTTTGATGTCGACCCCATCTTTTTTCGCGCCGCATTTCTTGTATCCATTCTATGCGGCGGATTGGGGGTCGTTATTTATATCATGATGTGGATTTTAATGCCGGAAGCAAATTGATATACAATTATCATTTTGTAAAACAAAATACGGTTTTAATTCCAGTAGCCGACATGATGGGGCTTGTTTCTGCCGCTATGATATTACCTTAGGAACAGAAATTCATGACGTTGAAAGACGCTCTGATGGATGTTTATGTGTGCGTGTCATTGACTCAATTTTGGAAAAAGATGAATGGCATAAAGTGGATAATTAACTAACTTCCCATCAGAAGAAAGATTTAACAAAGAGGTCATTGATAAGACAGGTGGTTTATATTTTTCGGCATAAACTTTCAAGCTTTTTTTACGCCCCAAATTTTTACCTGATTTTACTTCGAGCGGATAAATCATTAACGCCTCATCAATGACAAAATCCACTTCGGCAATACCTTCACTTGCCCAGTAATAAAGACGATCATGGCCATGTGTTGTTAATTGCTGTGCCACAAAATTTTCGGCTAGCGCACCTTTAAATTCCGTAAATAAAGTATTTTCATCCAACAATGCTTTTACGGGAAGACGGCTCATGGTGGATAATAACCCTGTATCAATTGAAAATACTTTAAAACATTTTTTATCGCAGTAATGCTCAATTGGAATATGGGGTTTTGAAATCACGTAAGATAAATAAATTAGCCCCGCATCTTTTAGCCATTGCAGTGCCATTTCATATTCTCTTGCGCGTGCAGATGTTTTGATTAATGAAAAAATAAATTTCTTATTTTCTTTTGCAAGCTGTGTTGGAATACTTTGCCATACCTCACTGATTTTCATTACTTCGCTTTTTTCTGCGTGTTTAGAAAAATCCAGCTCATAAGATCTTAATATTTCCTGATGAATTTCTCGCACAATACCAAAATCATTTTTTTGCGCATAGCTGGCAACCGCTTCTGGCATACCGCCAACATAAAAATAATATTTAAGTTGTTCAATTAACTTATTATGAAAAATTTGTGTAATATTTTCAGGTGTTTTAATTGTTTCTAAAAATTTACGAAGCGATGCTTGATTGGTTGCATCTAAAAACTCTAAAAAAGAAAGTGGCGCAAGATGGAGAAAATTCACTTGCCCAACAGGAAAACTTTTTATTTGATTGAGTTTGACACCTAAAAAAGAACCGGCTGCTGCAATGTGATAGTGATTTGCTTGCTCATGAAAATATTTCAAACTATTTAATGCTTCAGGGCAGGCTTGTATTTCATCAAAGATCATTAATGTTTTACCGGGATAGATTTTTTTCCCATAATAAAATTCGAGTTTCTGAATAAGTTGTGCAGGCACAATGTTGTGTGAAAAAAATGATGCTAGGTCAACATTGATTTCGAAATTACAGTGAATATAGTCGTTATATTCTGCACGTGCAAAAGCCTCTAGCGCATAAGTTTTCCCAACTTGTCTTGCACCTTGCAAAATCAATGGCTTGCGTCTTTCGCTGTTTTTCCAAGCAAGCAGTTTTTTGTAAATATCACGTTTCATAATGGATACGGTAGCATTTCGCGATAAACAAGGCAATGATTCGTTGATAAAACGTGATATTTACCACGTTTTACGTTGATAAAACGTGATATTTACCACGTTTTACGTTGGTAAAACGTGATTTTTTCCACGAAAATATAACGAATCAATTTTTGCTTAGGGACGTGCACAACCGGCATTGCAATAGTGCTAATAGTATTGATCTGTGGCACTATTTACTGACACTCGCAATCAAATCGATCCTAACCATGAATACATACAAATACGCTACACTCACACCCGATGTATTAAACATCTTAAAAAATAAACACACTGAAAAACCCTTCTCTGGAAAATATAATGAGATTGTAAAACAAGGCACTTATTTATGTCGCGGTTGCGGCATCGCTTTGTTTCGTGCAGATAATGAATTTCACTCGGGCTGTGGTTGGCCAAGCTTTGATGCCAGTCTTGAAAATAATGTAAAACAAATTCCAGATGCTGACGGCAGACGTACAGAAATTATTTGCGCGCAATGTTGCGGGCATTTAGGACATGTTTTTACAGGCGAACAATTCACTGCAAAAAACACACGGCATTGCGTTAATGCGCTCGCCATTGAATTTGTTTCTGATTCAAGGGTGTTAACAACAGAAGAAGCGATTGTTGCTGGCGGCTGTTTTTGGGGCGTGCAATATTTATTTCAACAATTGCCCGGTGTTTTATTAACCGAAGTTGGTTATACCGGCGGCACAACTGCCAATCCTACTTATAATCAAGTCTGTTCACATCAAACGGGGCATGTTGAAGCAATGCGTGTTGTCTTTGATTCACAAAAACTATCATTTGATGATGTCATTAAATATTTTATGGAAATTCACGACTTCACACAAACTGATGGACAAGGTCCTGATCGCGGTTCGCAATATTTAAGCCGTATTTATTATTTTAATAACGAACAGAGATTAATGGCAGAAAATATTATTCAACAATTAACTGAACGTGATTTTTTAATTGCGACTGAAATAAAACCGGCCTCAGTTTTTTGGCCAGCCGAAGAAAGTCATCAAAATTATTATAAGAAAACAAAACAAGCGCCGTACTGCCACAGACGCGTAAAGCGGTTTTAATAAGGCATGTAGGCGAAGCATTGCAATCGTTATGCGCAACAAAGAGCCTGCTGCGTAGTATTGACTGGAAACAATGCGGTTGGGACATTAATGGCTTCCAACGCAGATAAAACAGGATCCTTTCGATTAAAAAAAGAAGCGGCTTTTTTAGCAGAATGCGCTTTTTCAAGCCTAGCTATTTCGGCTTGTAATTTTTGTTTTAGTGACGGCTTTAACGCAAGCAATTGACGAACTAATCTTACCGTTTCAGCTTCTTTTCCGGGTTTAAAAGTATGCGTGTATTCTGGATTATCACTTAATACTTTTACAAATTCATCGTCGCTTATTATATTATTTAATACGGATTTTGCTGCTTCCAACACCAAACGTTTTTGTTGACGCGCTTTTTTTCCAAGATAATCAAATTCTGATTTTTTTAATTTATCGATTGCACCGTCAAGCACGATTATCAATTTCTCTTCAGTCAAGATAGGAACACCAGCAACAGGCGATGCGGTGGTTACCACCGTTGCAACTGGAATATTATCACTCTCCTGCGCTTTTTTCGCAGCAATTAAGCTGTTCACATAGTGTCGCGTACCCGTGTGTTTTGTTTTCAATAATATCGCTGTTTGGTAATCAATTAATTTTCCTAACATATTTTTAGGATCAGACAATAATTGTAATTGTTGCAAATCTAATGTTGCAATATAGGATTTTAGTTCTGACTTAAGATTGTCTTTTGATCTAAAAATAAAGTCCAAATCACATCTGCGTATATCTTTTTCAGTAGCATTGAAAAGAAAATTAAAAATGAATTGCAATGCATCTTGATACTCAGCAAAAGTTAGGCGAACAGATTTTTCTGTTAACGATTGAAGGCGTTCGCGCAGTTCCGCATCTTTTCTCTCTATTCCAGTATATCCAGCAATCAGTGTTTCTGATGCTTGCACAGCATGAAATAATTTTTTTCCATTATTACGATAAACACCATCGGCTGTTTTATCTCTCATGTATTCAAGCAGTGCTTCCCAATTCCCTGAATAGAGCTTTGACCTTAACTCTAAACTTGCAACACTTCGTATACCAATCGGGCTATTTTTATCATGCGCAATAATTTCTTTTATAATGGCTTTTTTTGTTTCCCGGTCTTCTACGTTCTCTAAATACCGAATGGCTGATTCAAATTCTGCATTTTCTTGAAATTTTCTTGTGAGTTGGGCTGTAATTGCAAATGGCAGTGTCAAGAAGACCGCGCCCAATGTTGCACCGCCAATAAAAGCACCTTGTGTTGCCATAGCAGGAAGAAGCATCACCGGCGTAGTAATAAAGGCAACTACTCCCGTTAACGCGCTAGCAGTTCTTGGTTCTAGTGATTTTTTAAGGGAGTGCTCCAACAACTCAAGCAATCTTACATAACCCATAAGCATACTCGCGGGAATAATAGCCACACCGATACCACCCATAGCGCCATCAAAAACAGCTGTTTGCAGCGAATCCGCAAGTAATGTTTTAAATCCAGGTTGGTTTTTTCTACTCATCTTTATTCTCCCAAGATAACGGTTAATGTATGAAATGGCATGCTTGTACATGTACAAAAGCGCTCATTCGCGGTAATCCGTAACCTGTTAGAAGATCCATTCAGAATGGTTCGAGAATAGTACATTAATTAATCATATCTGGGAAATTTATTATACTGATAGGTCCTATCAGTTTTAATGATGCCTACAGACGAGACGCAACCTTAGGGACGTGCACGAAATAACTTTTACAATTGACATCCCCACATTGACGTTATCTTGATGTATTCTTCATTCGGA
>Ga0155553_129_pt1 | contig 27248 bp, 22 predicted proteins | sample RifCSPhighO2_12_FD_107210 | JGI IMG/M metagenome (GOLD analysis project Ga0155553, IMG submission 107210) | Gammaproteobacteria bacterium RIFCSPHIGHO2_12_FULL_38_11
TAACCTCTTTTTTTCGCAGAAAAGATTATACGGATTTTTTTAAAAATCAGCGAGTTACTTCATTTTTGTTCTAAAAATACTCATTCCTTGTTTGTTTTGCATTACTTCTGAAAATTATTTAAAAATTTTGTCCTGCGCAAAGCAGCAACTCGATGAACCCAAATCCATTCATTTTTCGCACATTTTCGCACAATTTCCTAAACAGTTAGAAATTTTTTTCGTACAATGCGCCCTATAGCAATCTACTTCCGCATTAAGTGCTTGCATTAAAGGGACAGGTAAATCGCTTGAAAAATAGTATTATTGCAGATGTTTCTTAACACCTGATAGAAAATCATCAACCATTTGTAATCACCATAAAGAAATAATAAAGATATTGTTGTTATGTTCGTGCTGCAGCTTTGAATGCTCACGATGATTTCTTTTCAGATATGTTCTTCTGCTATTTTTTTCAAAGAAGCTGGTGTGCGATAACGGGAACTTATTTTTGGCTCGACATGTAATTTAAGTTCGTCATATTTTTAAAGCCAACGAGATACTGGGTTGAGATCGTCAGAAACCATCGGTTCAATTGTAATCTGCCGAAGAATTGACAGGTTTGTTTTCGCTATTCATAAAACACACAGCAGCCTGCTTGGTTTTCAAGTTGATGGCGAAAAATGCTTTGTACTTGTACCATCAGATAAAGGTGCTATACCTAACATCATTACATCAGTCAGTCGCGGACCCGCATATTTCATTAAAAAATCTTTTTCTTTTTGAGAAAAAATAGATTGTTCTATTTCATCATGAATTTCTTTTGCAGAGAATTCTTCTACTGTGATTGAATCCCATATTTCTGCAACCAAAGGTCCATATTGATTAAATTGGGCTCTTGCTTGTGCAGCAGGTAATTTTACACCCCCTGCCATTGGGTTATTCCAATAATCAATAATAGTGCCATCCATTTCAGCTAGAATATTTTTAACACCATTCACATCTGCTGAAATAGAACATGGCTTAAGTGTCGTACTGCCGCATACTAAATAAACATGATCATTAGCAGGTGTTTTTGATGATTGTGGATGAACAAAATGAAAAACTTGTTTACACTCTTTTTGCAGAGCAGAAAACAGTTCATTCACAAAAGCCATTGCAGCATGCTCAGCACAATTGATAAATTGTTGACTGGTGGCGAAAATAGCAGATTCAATTTTTTCTCGATAGTTCAGTACTTTTGTTAAAAACTGGATAAAATCTTCATATTTTTTTTCAGGCGTCCCATCAGATAAAAATTGTTCTTCAAAGCTCAGACGAGAATTTTGGACTATTTCATTATAAGGTGCTAAAAACTTTTCTTCTCTCGCTTCTAATAATGTTAATAAACGTTTTCTTTTCTCCCCGGTTTGAAAAAACTGAAAATTTTCTTCTCTGACAGCTCTGCAATTTTCTGGTGAAAAGCCTTGTATAAACACCTGAGGAACTATTACACCCACAGGAATTTTTCCTTCTAATTCCTCTAAATTAAAGTGCTGCCCAGAAATAACCATATCCATAAAAACATGCGATAGTGCATTTGCATTGGCTTTACAGGGCAATTTCACCGGCAAAGATTCTCTTGGTTGGCGAGGACTAAAGAGGCTGCCAATATTCGTTGTTCTCAACATCTTAAACACCCCCGGTGTTTTAATTAATTTTTTATTTATGTTAACACTGCTAATGCAAAAGCAGAAATTACCGATTTGCTTATTTTACTATGGTTAAATGAAGAGAATATTAAGGTGTTCCGGTGATTTGTGGTACCACTCTGTACACGACAAAATAGTCAGTCATGCACATTTCATAAAACATTAAGATTTAGCATATACAATATGCATTTTGATAAAACCTAAGTGAGAAATATTATGACAACGCCAAAAACTAAAAACCCAGAAACAAAGAGAAGACCAAAAGTTTTCGCAGACTCTCCTCAACCAGAAGAAAATTCTGTAGCACGCGAAATACGACCAATTGAATTGCTGAATGAAGCGGTAACAAGAAACAGTGCAGAATCCAGAAATGGCTTAACTGATTCAGCCGCAACACCTGCGTCGCCGATTGCGCAATCAGAATCTTCAGCACCATTACCTACCCCACCCAATGCACCAACAGCATTGGATTTTAAAAAGCGCATGAACGGTAATAAAAGCGCGCCTTCTCTTTTTGCTGAATTCGATAGGCAGTACGGGAAAAACGGACAACCTGCTGAACTTGCAGAGAACCGCATAGCGGGCCGCGCTCTAATATAAATTCTATGTAAGGAACAGGTACGAAATAACTTGAATAACTTGTCCAAGTTATTTCGTACCTGTTCTTAATGTGCTCCCTGCGTGGGGCAAAGTGTTGTAAATGGCAAAATCATATGCCATGTTACAGAATGCGCTACGAGTGCTGGCGTTGCATGAAAAAACCCACGAACCCCCCTCAATAAATAAATTGCTTTTGCAGCTTCAGGCAATGTTTTTGATAATAGTTTTTCTGGATTGCTTTCCTGAATTTTAAGATGACAAACAGCTATTTCAATCGGGGAAGTTGCAAAGGCTGCCAGTGTAAAAGCAATACTGGTTGAAAGTATCTGCGGGCAAGCATGTTGACGATCATTTTCCGGATAACATTTTAAGATTTGCGCTTGTAACAAAGAACCCAACGCATCCGTCACGGAAAACGAACAGGTTAACCCTAATGTTCCACGATAAAATCCACGCACACCCTCTTTTTTCCAAATAGATTTGCTTTTACCTAAAAGAGACAACTGATTAAAAGAATTTAAAAAATCTTTTTTATTGGATGCTTGCTGCAACATAGTAAGTCGCGATGTGGGTGACCATAATAGCATTCCCAATCCAACACCCATTGGCCCTTGCATAGTTTGACCAAAATAATTATCACCCAATAATGTCAGCGATAATTCCCTGCCTTTTAAATATAAAAAAGTACCTGGCACAGCAGAAATTGCCTGCATACTAAATCCATCAAAAAAGCGTTTTTGTTTATATGTTTCATAAATGACATTAAATACGGATATTTTTTTTTCAAAAAATTTTGCCTGTTGTGATGTCCAAACAGTAAGAAATGGATGAGCACATAAATCTGCTAAAACATACCCGCCACTTCTAACCGTAACGTCATAAAAAGTACTGTCGTTTTCCATTATTTTTCCTAGGGCAGAAAGCTAAAATGTACAATAGCAGCTTTAACCTTATTGTTAAACCTAGATTTACAATAGTGCAAAGTTTCACGGTCGCTAGCGCTCTCGTTTCCATTGGCACTGTTAAAATTCACTGTAAACGTTACATCATATTGTAATTTAGATTATACATAATCCAGAGTGACCCACCGACCAATACAAAAACAACGATAAATGTAAATACAAATGCCAAACTATTCCAGCGCCCTTCATCAGACATATTAAGTCGCAAAAAACAAATAACCTGTGTAAATAATTGCGCAACTGCCAAGGCTGTAATTAAAATAAAAAGTGCTTTATCAGGAAGCAGATGATCACCCACACAAATAAATGCAGTGAATGTCAAAAGAAGCGACAAAAACAATCCGATCAGATAGGATTTTAATGTTTTTAATTTTGCACCGTATTTAATTGTAATCACTTGCTCGTTATTAGACATAATTAATTCTCTTGTTTTATTGGTCAATGAGTACATCGCAAATTATATGACACCCATTAAATACACAATGGTAAATACAAAAATCCAAACAATATCAAGGAAATGCCAGAATAAACCTAGATACGTTAATCTTTTATTGACTGAAGGTGCCGTTCCATATTTCAGCACTTGAAAAATCATCAATGCCATCCAAATTAAACCAATCGAAACGTGTGTTCCGTGCGTACCAACTAAAGTAAAAAATGCAGATAATGCAGCGCTAATATGCCAACTGTTACCATCTGCATACAAATGCATAAATTCACGCACTTCCATCACAACAAATGATAAACCTAAAACAAAAGTAATCATCAACCAAAATACGGCCGTCCCTCGACTTTTTTTGTATACACCCAGCATTGCAAGCCCATAAGTAAAACTGCTGGCCAATAAAAACATGGTTTCACCTAAGACATAAGGCAAACTAAATAATTGTTTCAAGGTAGGACCCGTAAAATTAGCCGTATGCAACACGGCAAATGCGGCAAATAAAGTTGCAAACAAAACACAGTCTGTCATGATGTAAATCCAAAAACCAAATACATCCGTCTCATCTGCGTGGAGTTGATGATCGTGGTGGTGATCTGTTGTTATTGCTGTCATGATTCTCTCGTTAAAATATTTTCACTCTAGATAATTTATCGTTAAATTCAATTAATCGCTTCGTAGCCTCCGCTTACGAACGCTCAAGTGAGCTTATATTAAAGCTTCCACCCGCTCACGCTCTGAGCTTTGAGCTTTCAACAAAATTCCCGCTCTTGCATTTTCCATTGCAAGCAATTCATCCGATTTAATATAATAATCCAAATTTTTATTAAATGTGCGTGCAATAACCGCTGAAAAAATGCCAATTAACCCCATCCCAACCATCCAATAAATATGCCACACCATACCAAATCCAAAAAGACCACTGAAAATCGCAATAATAAAACCAGTTGAAGTATTACGAGGCATATGAATATCATCATACTGGGTTTGCGGCACAATGTTAGCATTTACCGATTTTTTTTCTTTCATATCCCAAAATTCATCGCGGGCGTGCACATTCGGCGTCACCGCAAAATTATAATATGGCGCAGGTGATGGAATCGACCATTCCAATGTGCGTCCATTTTCCCATGAATCGCCCGTTAGATCGCGAGTAAAGTGACGTTCTTTAATACTCACGTAAACTTGAATACATTGACAAGCAACACCCATTCCAATAATGCCAGCACCCGCTGCGGCAACTAATAATAATGGATGCCAACCTAATCCTGCACTGTAATGGTCCAGTCGACGTGTCATCCCCATTAATCCCAATGCATAAAGCGGTGTAAACGCCACATAAAAACCAACTAACCAACACCAAAAAGAACGACGCCCCCATTTTTCATTTAATTTAAAGCCAAATATTTTGGGAAACCAATAGGTCACACCCGCGAAATAACCGAATACAACACCACCAATAATGACATTATGAAAATGCGCTACTAGAAATACGCTGTTATGTAACTGAAAATCCACTGGTGGCAATGACATAACAACCCCTGTCATACCACCAATTGCAAATGTGCTGATAAATCCAATTGTCCACATCATGGGAACAGAAAATGTGACGCGTCCACGATACATCGTAAACAACCAGTTAAATATTTTTAAGCCAGTTGGAATAGCAATAATCATAGTGGCAATGCCGAAAAAAGCATTGACATTCGCACCCGACCCCATCGTAAAAAAGTGATGCAACCAAACGATAAATGATAAAAAGGTAATTGAGACTGTCGCATAAACCATCGATGCATACCCAAACAATCTTTTTCGAGAAAATGTGGCAACCACTTCAGAAAAAATGCCGAATGCGGGTAATATTAAGATATAAACTTCTGGATGTCCCCAAGCCCAAATCAAATTGATATACATCATTGCATTTCCGCCATGACTTGCCGTAAAAAAATGCATGCCAAAAAAACGATCCAGGAAAAGCATTCCTAATGTTCCTGCTAAAATAGGAAATGCAAGTGCAACCAAAATCATTGAACACAATGCAGACCAAGTAAAAACAGGCATTTTCATCCATGTCATGCCGGGGCAACGCATTTTAAAAATTGTTACCATGAAATTAATACCGGATAATAAACTACCCACACCCGAAATCTGTAATGCCCAAATATAATAATCAACACCCACACCTGGACTATAAATAATGCCTGATAAGGGCGGATAAGCTAACCAACCCGTTGCTGCAAATTTTCCGACAACCAGCGAAATATTCACCAACATGGCACCAACAACTGTCAGCCACAAACTCAATGAATTCAAATAAGGGAATGCCACATCGCGCGCACCAATTTGCAGAGGGACTGCCATGTTTAATAGTCCAAACATCAATGGCATCGCAACAAAGAAAATCATGATAACGCCATGCGCTGTGAAAATTTGATCGAAATGTTGCGGAGGTAAATAACCTACATTTTTTCCAACCGCCATCGCTTGTTGCGTGCGCATCATAATTGCATCAGAAAATCCACGTAACAGCATCACCATTGCAAGAATTAAATACATGATGCCAATTTTTTTATGATCGATGGACGTTAACCATTCAGTCCATAAATAAGTCCATTTTTTATAATATGTAATTGCACCCAACGCAAACAAGGCAATCAATGCCATCATGCCACCTGCGCCCATCACGATTGGATTATCAAGCGGAATAGATTGCGCAGTGAGATTGCCGAATATTATTTGGTGTAATGTCATGATGATGTCCCTTGTGCCGTGCTTTCATAACCCAACTTCATCCCTGGCATTGGCCCCATGTACTTAATAATTGATGCTGAAAACAAACCCGGCTCTGTATGAGAAAAATATTCGACTGCATTATTTTCACTTGGTTTAATTAATTCATTATAAGCAGCACTCGTTAAATGCTTCGGTGACTTTTCTGCCATTGCCAACCATGCATTATATTCCATCGGCTCTACTACTTTTACCTTAAATCTCATACCAGAAAATCCATTACCGCTAAAATTAGTGGATAATCCTGAATAGGTACCTACGGAAGTTGCTAAAATATTTAATTTAGTTTGCATGCCGGTCATCGCATAAATTTGACCAGCAAGACGTGGAATTTCAAGTGAATTCATTGGTGCATCAGCCGTAATAAACAATCGAACCGGTTTATTCACAGGAATTTCCATGAAATTAACCGTTGCGATATGTTCTTGAGGATAAATAAATAGCCACTTCCAATCGAGTGCAATTGCTTCGATCATCACAGTGTCTTTGTCGGCAGCAAGCGGACGATAAGGATCCAATGAGTGTGTATAAATCCAAGTCCACACAGATAAAATGACAATAATAACGCAGGGAATCGTCCACCAAATCGCTTCCATCAGAAAACTATGCGACCAATCAGGTTTATAAGTCGCTTTTGTATTGCTTGCGCGATAGCGCCAAGGAATAACGATCGACATAATGATGACAGGCACAACGACAACCAACATCAACAATATTGACTCAACAAATATTTTTTTCTCGCTGGCAGCGATAATCCCTTTTGGATTTAAAATCGCAAAATGACAGCCGCTAAGAAGTAATGTACATCCAATCAGAAAAATAGTTCGTAATTTCACCATCGAGTCCCTGCAATAAAAAAACATGAGAGACTCTAAGACTGACGATACGATATGTCAAGTTGAAATTGTCATGCTGGGTGGTAAACACCTTCTTGAGAATTTTGAGAACTAGAATCACTCTCACCATCAACTTCAAAATGTCCGCGACGCAGACAACAACCACTCATTTTTTCTCTTGCAAACCGAAACGCAGATGAAGTCGAATCAGCACAACTTGAAAGAACTGCTTTTGTTTTTTCATATCCGCTACTCAACCTATCTTCCACAATTTGCTTCTTTTCATTAAAAAATCCTGGTATTTTTTCAATGCTATCAATTATTTCTAAATTCTTTTTGTGGGTTTCAGAAAAATTAAATAGCATTGTAAATGCAGCAATCAACCCGACACAAGCAGCAATAACAGCACAGATACGCGTAAAAACCCTTTCCCATTCAGGCAAGCAAAAATCCCCTCGACAAGCCAATCGAACAAAAAAATCAAATAAGCCTGAATTTGTGCGATAACTTAACGACCCCACTTCGATGAACGTTAAAAACATCATATAATGTTGTGCAGCTTTAGGATGTGCTGTTAACGGGTATTTATAATTAATTACACCAATTGCGATAAAAAAGGCAGCGATCAATTCATAACACATTTCATCCAGCGCTTCTGTTTTTCCGTTTAGTTCACGGTCAATTGTTGCAAAAAGAACGGCCGCAGCAAAACTGGTTTTAATGCCAATCCGAACAACATTAATCAAACGTTCAGCTTTAGTCACTTCTAAAAAACGCTCTGGATTCAATCGATCTAAATAAATTAATTGACACGTTGATTCCACTGAAACAAATTGATATTTAAAAAGGCAAATAGCAGACGTCACCCAGCAAAATACACTCAATCCAACAAGCCATCCAAGTGACACCGCCTGTGAACCTGCAACTAATTGAAACATAAAAAATAAAAAAGGGGGGGATAACAATGAAAAAATATATTCCTGTGCAGCCAAATATTCACCGGAATTTTTTTTTGCATAGCGTCTATTCAAAAAATTAGCAATCATCGTCAACGCAGCTGAAACTGCGATAACAAAAGGGGGTATACGCAATGCTTGTGTTTCTTCTGACGGAGAAAAGCCATAGGGCGCCAATGCTTCAAAAGAATTGTGCAATAATTCTGACAGTAAAGCCTGTTTAACTGAATAATTTCTAACAGGATCGCCAATATAAAAAATGATACGCCGCAATGCCGACTCATCAGCAACAATGGGTAAATCCTCTGGCGCCACAGAAACAGCAGTTTCAGTAAGGCTGTCGTCAGGCCCAATAATGGGACGAGCCGCATTATAAGCTGGTGTATGAGGCGTATTGCCACCATGGTGCAGGAGATGTCTGCTAGCCGAAACATCATCTTCTGTTATACTTTTCACACTCGGCAATGCTAACGTCATTCCTTCTTGTTCTCTCATAGCGTTACTCCTTTAACAAGCGCTTTAAAATCAGCAGGTCATACAAACACAGCATGCCAAGCTAGACGATGATATCAATAAAACGAAAATACTAATGACTGTTATCATAACAAGATTTTTCATAATGATCTCCTCACAGTAACGATTTCACTGTAACAAAGGATTCATTAGGGGAAGTTGATCTAGATCATGTATTAGGAACATGTCCCATTCCTATAGCTTACGCAATTTCACCTGCTCTACTGCATGCTGTGAACTTTTTTTCAAAATCAATTGGGCACGTTCACGACAAGGCAAAATATTTTCAAGCAAATTCACTTCATTCACTGAATGCCACACACGCTCAGCAAATGGCATGATTTCTTCTGGTGTCATTTTAGATAAATAGTGAAAATAAGATTGTGGATCACGAAAAGTTGTTTGTGAAAATTTAACAACACGATCAATATACCATTTTTTAATAACTGCAATATCCGCATCCACAAAAAGTGAGAAATCAAAAAAATCAGATACAAATAAAGGAGACCCCTGCCCTGTTTTTTGTACACCCGCTTGCAAAATATTAATGCCCTCTAAAATTAAAATATCTGGTTTATCCACATTGACAAATTCATTGGGAATAACATCATACAATTGATGTGAATAAACAGGTGCGCTAACACTGTTTTTTCCAGATTTTACCTCAATTAAAAAAGTTAATAATGCATTAACATCATAACTTTCTGGAAACCCTTTTCGATTCATTAACCCTTGGGCTTCAAGCGTTTTATTGGAATATAAAAATCCATCCGTTGTCACTACCGTGACACGCGGGTGATTTGGCCAACGCGACAATAATGCTTTTAAAATACGTGATGCAATACTTTTTCCAACTGCCACACTGCCAGCAATACCGATGATGTAAGGCACTTTCGGTTCAGGCTTCCCCAAAAACTTTTGGCTAGCCTGATGCAAAGATTGCATCGCAGTAACATATAAACTCAATAAACGCGACAACGGCAAATAAATATCCGCCACTTCCTTTAATGACACCATCTCAATTTGTCCGTGTAACGCAGCCAAATCCGCCTCAGTTAAGGTCAACGGCATATCGTTTCTAAAATTCAGCCACTCTTGACGTGAAAAAGTGAGATAGGCGGTTTGATTGGTGGACATTTAATCTCCGGACAATGACTGTGACTGTGATGTGTCAGTTGTAAAATTGATACAATTATCCGCAATCATTGATAATTGTCTAGTAATATCTAGTACGCCAGTTGCGGGCGTTATATCATGCATCCTTACATCCTTGCTCACACAGCAGAGCTCACAGTCACTGACACTGACACTCATATAAATAATCAGTATAATCATTTCAATGAGAGATCACATAATTCGCCTATTGCTTTGTTTTACCCTGTGCATAATGTTCAGCGTGAGCGCATGCGCGCAACCCAAAAAACCTTACATCCCCATCACTTTTCAAATAACAGGAATCCAGGATGAGACGATCCAAAAAAATGTCATCTCAACCCTGGAAAATTTACGCGCCCGTTTACACACACCCGTCACCAATGAAGAAGCAAAGCATTTTGCTTATAAATCGCCACGCTTTATCGAGGACGCTGTCAAACCCTATGGGTATTTCAACTGCCAAGCAAAATCGCAACTTCTCAGAACAGAAAAAGGCTGGCTGGTGAAATTTCAAGTCACCTTAGGGCGTGAATTGCCAATCACAGGCATGCAGATAGAAATACATGGTGCTGGCACGAGCGATCCTGAGTTTATAAAATGGAAAAAAGATTTACCCTTTAAAATTGGTCAAACTTTAAATACACAAAACTACGAAAAAGCAAAAATTCATTTATATAATCTTGCGACAAAACGCGGTTATTTTCAGGCGAAAATGATCAAAAACCAAATTCAAATTAATTTAGCACGCTACCAAGCAAACATTATTATTATTTTCAATACTGGGCCCCGTTACCGATTTGGTGAAACCACATTTTCAAAAACACCTTTTTATACGAGTTACCTTAATAAATTTATAACTTATCAAGCCGGCGAATATTATAACGCAAAAAAATTAGCAGCATCGCAAGAAAGATTGGTTCGAAGCAATGCATTTGATCAAGTCACGCCAAAACCCAACCTGAAAGCGGTAGAAAATAATGTTGTCCCCATTCACTTTTCATTAATTACACGGAAATCAAAAGAATATACTTTTGGTTTAGGTTATGGCACTGACACCGGCGTACGGGGTACGGCCGGCGTGATACTAAGACACATTGGCCACAGCGGACAACGCTTTACAACCTTATTGCGCGCATCACAAACTAACAGCAGTTTAACAGCAAAATATATTATTCCAGGTGTCGACCCTGCAAATGATAATTTTACGATTGGCGCTGGTGCTAGCAACATGAATCAAGCGACAGGTAATGCACATAATGTAAAATTTGGGCTAACATACTTGATGGCACGCGGGAATTGGTCTCAATCATTGACGCTGGCATATTTAAATGAACGATACAATATCACCACGTTACCGTTCACCTCCACTGAGTTGGTTTACCCAATCTATGACCTAAAATACAGCAATATTGTTACCCCGGAACATCCACGTAAAGGCATTAGCATTGCTATGCAGCTAACAGGCGCAAGAAAAAGCATTTTATCAGAAACGAATTTTTTTCAAGCACAGGCGCATTTACGAACGTTATATACTATTTCAGAAACACACACTCGATTATTATTTCGTTCTGACCTTGGGCGTACCGATATTGCCAATATCGTTAATTTACCCTTATCGTTACAATTATTTGCTGGTGGTTCAACCAGCGTGCGTGGTTATGGTTATAACTCAATCGGACCGGGCAGAAATTTAGTGGTCGCCAGCACTGAAATTCAGCAAAAAGTAGTCGGTGCTTTTTATCTTGCAGCCTTTATCGACGCCGGTACAGTAGGTGATAATAACATTTTTAATGCTATTAACGCTGGTGCTGGCCCCGGTATCGCTTGGATTTCAGAAATAGGCTCAATGGAATTAACCTATGCCAATGCGTTTACACAAAACAACAAACCCTGGTCATTACAGTTCACGATGGGAGCGGTTTTATAATGAAAATATTGTTAAGATCGCTTTTTATATTCGTCATTTTAATAGGCGCGTTGGTCACTTTTTTATTAACGCCTGCAGGTTTGCAATTTACCATCGATTCTGTTTCACCTTTTTTACCCGGAAAATTAACTATTAAAAAAATATCCGGTGTGATTGTCGGCCCATTAACGCTGGAACAAATACATTATCAGGATACTAAACAAATCATTGATATAAAAAAATTACATCTCAGCTGGGAGCCTTTGAGCTTATTTAAAAAAGAGATTCGCATCAACACATTAAAAATAAACGCATTACATTATACAACCCTCAGCAATAAGCCCAAAACAAATAATATTAATGCCATCGAACAACTTATTAATTCGATAAAAAACCACTCGCTTTCTTTTCAACTCATTATTAATCATGCTTCTATTGTCGACAGTGCGTTTAGCGACCCAACCACACAAACACTAATACAATTAAAAAAATTATCTCTGCACGCCCTATTTACAAAAAACAAATGGGACACACAATTTTCTGCGCTGATTGAAAAACCAAAACCATTTCAAGTACATTTTCAATTAGCAGGAAAACCAACAAACTACGCTGTGGATTTTGCGATAACCGGTGATCGCACAAATTGGCAACTGACGGGAACAGGTAATCAAGAAAATTTGATATTGCATACGCCTAATAAATTATTGCTCAATGGCACACTCAATGCGGAATTCAATATTCACTGGAAAACCCACTTTCAATGGAAAGCTGAATTAATTGCGCAAAAAATAAATTTTTCACTGTTAAATCCAGAATGGATTAAGTTTTTATCGTTTCATATTAATAGCGCGGGCGATAATAAAAATAGTATTCACACTGAAAATAATGCGCATATTGAAACAAAAGATGGCAGTCTGCAGCTTACTGCTATACACAAAAATACATGGCACATTAAATGGCATATAGCACTTCATTCATTAAAAAATTGGCTTGGGGGAACGCCTGGCAATCTGGATTCGCATGGAAAGATACAGGGTGACCTTTCTAATCCCCATTTTGACATAAACGTACAAAGTCGATTACATGATGCTGAAAAAATACACACTATTTCATTAAATTTGCTCGGTAACTTTAATCACCACACGCTTCTTGCAAATATGCAAATACACCGTAATTTAATTCATTTAAAAATTGATGGTCATGTGGATAAAGAGAATCAATGGCTAGGTAAATTACAGCAATTTTCTATAGGCTTAAATCGCAGCATTACTTGGCAATTGGAAAAAACAGCTGAGTTGTTTTACACTAAAAATAAAGTAAAAATAAATAATATTTGCTTAAAATCAGGCAAAGCAGGTAACGTCTGCATTCAAGGAGAATGGCTGGGCAAAAAAATAACGGGGACTGCGAAAATTAATATTGCGCATTTCAATTGGCTGCATGATTGGGTACGTGATCTGACTATTCCAACCGGGCAACTGATTGCTCATTTAAAAATGAATGGTACGCTTGATCAACCCAATATAACAGGCACGATGAATTTAAATCATGGCAGTATTCATTTTCCGCATTTAAATATTATATTAAATAAATTAAGCGCTTCAATTATAAGCGATGGAAAAAAATTAAATTTTAAAGCGCAAGCTTTTTCGCAGCAAAAACCAATTACACTGCAAGGTGATATGGATTTCACGCAGTCAGGCTTTCCAACACAGGCCACTTTAACTACTAACAAAGCATTAATTGTTAATACTGATGAATATAAAGCAACCATAACGTCTGATTTAATGGCTAAAATTAAAAACAGAAAGATTAATATTACCGGAAATATCACTATTCCAACCGCTACCATTTCGCCAAATGATTTTCAAATGACAACCACACTGCCGATTCGCGATGTTGTTTATGTTGGCGAATCTGCTCCCAGCGCACCATTTTGGTCTATTAATACAAATATCGGTGTGACCATCGGGAATGCAGTCAATGTTAAGCAAGCCAATATAGCCGCTCAACTCGGCGGCGCATTACATTTATCGCAATCACCCACGCAAAGTAATATATTTGCCACAGGCGAGATACTTATTCGTAAAGGAACCTTTGATTTATATGGGCAAACACTCACAATTTCTCCCGATTCCTATCTCACCTATACTAATAATTTATTAGACAACCCTGAATTAAATATAAAAGCCAGCAGAGAAATCAACGCTGAAGAAAACATGGGTATTTCAAATTTCACACGAAGTAAATTAAAGGTTGGCGTTGAATTACGCGGCAGTGCAAAAGATCCTAGAATTACTTTCTTTTCTAATCGTGCACGATTAGCGCAAGCGGATATTTTATCATACTTACTATTGGGTTATGCCAATACGAGTAATACCCCAGGCAATACAGACTTTTTACTACGCGCCTTGGCGGCAGTTAAAATTTCCAGCGCTGGACTATTGGGGAAACAAAATATTGTATCGCAAATTCAATCAGGACTGGGTTTAAATGAAATGGGAGTTGAGTCAGATACGACAACCGATGCTCTGGGTAATCCGCTTACTCAGCAATCTTCCTTTGTTGTCGGCAAAAATCTCACGCGTAAAATTTATGTGCGTACCAGCACGCGATTATTGGATCCTGTCACGGTTTATGCATTGCGTTACTTATTAGATAACCATTGGACAGCACAAATTAATTCAAGCTCACTCGGGGTGGGTGCTGATGTGCTCTATACAACGCGGAAATAAAAATTAGCTTTAGTCCAACTACCGGGTGCGTTTTTGTGCTGTATATATTTTCCGGGCACGCTCTAATAAATTAAATATCACCGAAACGCGGGCGGAAGCCTGCGTGCAGTCCTCGCAAAAAATCACTTGTCGCAAGGTTCGCACGCACCCTTCCGGGCGCGTTTCAGTGCAATATAATGAGAAAATGCGCATTGACTAGCGTGTCAACTCCGCTTTTCTCAATAAATTATCATTCAATCTCACCGCAAATCTGGAAATTCTACAAGGTTTGAGATACTGCGAATTTCTGAAGAAATAACCGGCAATAGTAATAGTGCCGGCAATCCAACAATCGCAGTGAAAATATAAAAATCAATCCAACCAAAATGCTGCACAATCACGGCAGAAACAGGGCCAATAAAAATTCTACCCAGCGCTGCAACAGCTGAAAACAAGGCATATTGCGTTGCAGTATAACGTAGATCACACAAGCCCATTAAATACACGACAAAAGCAACGGTTGCTAACCCACCACAAAAATTTTCACCAGAAATCGCAATGCTCATCACCAGTATATTTTTTCCAACAACCGCAAGCCACACATACAATAAATTTGAACTTAATTGCAAAATACCAAAAATCCATAATGAACGAAAAACGCCTAAATAAGGCATTAATAATCCACCAATCAAACTGCCAATTAACGAAGCAGCCAGGCCTGCTGTTTTACTGATCGCCCCAATTTGAATTAAACTAAACCCCATGCCGCGAATTAAAAAGGTGGTGTTTAATGACAAAGCCATCGCATCACACAGTTTATAAAGTATGATAAAAACCAAAATTAACACAGCATTTTTTCTTGAAAAAAAGGAACGCATGGGCGCGATCATCGCTTCTTTTATCGTACTGGGCACTGATTTTTCCAACGGTGGAGCGGGTGATATTTTAGTAATCCACATCAAGCCTAAAAAACACAAGGCCATTATTAGATACACCGCGCGCCAACTGATTAGCGCTGCAATAATTAAGGCAACGGCACCTGACACAATCATCGCTAATCGATACGCAATAGTATAAACCGATGTGCCTACACCCCGTTCTTCAGTGGTTAGCAATTCTGTTCGATAGGCATCAAAAGCAGTATCTTGTGTTGCTGAAAAAAAGGCAACTAACAACGCCAAAAATGCGAGAAAAAACGGTACTTTTACAGGATTAAAAAAAGCCATCATTGCCAGTGTCATTGCCAATGCCAATTGCATTAACATAATCCAACTACGCCGACGACCATATTTAAAGAGCGTCCATCGATCTAAAAAAGGTGCCCATAAAAATTTAAATGCGTACGGCTGCCCCACCAATGTTAGCCAACCAATCGTTACCAAACTCACACCAGAAACGGTGTACCACGCCTGCAATGTTGAGCTGATTAAGGCGAGCGGTAGCCCAGATGAAAACCCGAGAAATAAAATAGTCAACATCTTGCGATTAATGCATTGATTCATGGAAAATTTCCCTTGCAAGCAGTGAAGCGTACAACATACATACTCATCGCACAAGCATTCAAAATCCGTTATTATTGATTAATAATCCTCACCCTCAGAAGAACACTATGGAAATCAGTGTATTTGATTTATTTTCTATTGGCATCGGTCCCTCTAGCTCACACACCGTTGGACCCATGCGCGCTGCTTACGATTTTTTAAAACACCATACTGACGCCGAATTGTTGGACATTAATCACATCACCGCCCGACTTCACGGCTCACTGGCATTCACTGGCATCGGCCACGGTACAAACAAAGCCATTTTAATGGGATTCTCTGGCGAACTGCCCGAATCAATCAATCCTTTCACTATCAATGAATGCGTTGAAAAAATTTACGAATCAAAAAAAATAAATTTATTCGGAAAAAACAATATTGATTTTAATATTGAAAAAGACATTGTATTTGATTATGAACATTTATTACCGCACCATTCAAACGGCATGCTATTTACCACTTTTGATTGTCATCAGAAAATAATTCATCAAACCATTTATTATTCTGTCGGTGGCGGATTTATTGTATCTGAAGAACAGCTACAAAATCCTGCTGATATTGCATCACATCAATTACCCTATCCATTTGACTCTGCAAAAGAATTATTAGCACATTGCAAAAAATTAAATTGCAGCATTGCTGAATTAATAATGAAAAATGAATTATCTTGGCGAGATGAAAAAACAATTAAAGAAAAATTAATTGAAATTGCTGATGTCATGGCCAACAGTATTCATAGTGGTTGCATCACACGCGAAACAATTTTACCCGGCGGATTAAAGGTTAAACGACGCGCACCCGGCTTATATCAAAAATTAATAAATGCCGGTAAAGTAAAAATGCATGGCACTGTATTGATGGAATGGTTAGACCTATACGCCATTGCAGTCAATGAGGAAAATGCAGCAGGCAATCGCATTGTCACAGCGCCAACAAACGGCGCTGCGGGAATTATTCCATCGGTGTTGGAATACCTAAAAGCATTTCACCCCAAAAAAACCGCATTGCAAAAAAATACATGTGATTTTTTATTAACTGCCGGCGCAATCGGCATTTTATATAAGAAAAACGCCTCTATTTCAGGTGCCGAAATGGGCTGCCAGGGCGAGGTGGGTGTTGCATGCTCTATGGCTGCCGGGGCATTAACCGCTGTTTTGGGAGGAACAATTTATCAAGTGGAAAATGCAGCTGAAATTGGCATGGAACATAACTTAGGGTTAACGTGTGACCCCGTAAAAGGACTTGTGCAAATTCCCTGCATCGAAAGAAATGCCATGGGTGCTGTTAAAGCGGTTAATGCTGCGCAATTAGCACTTGCAGGGGATGGTGAACATAAAGTCTCTCTAGATATGGTCATTAACACCATGCGCGAAATCGGCAACAACATGAACACAAACTATAAAGAAACATCGCTGGGTGGATTAGCGGTGAATGTGATTGAGTGCTAAGAAACATGTACGAAATAACTTTTCTGTAAATTAATTTGGAGCAATTATGCCAATCATCAAAATAACCATTGATCAGAAAATACATTACCTTAACACTCAGTCTGTCGTTAATGCGGTTCGTGCTTATCAACAGCTAGGCATAGCAGGGGAAGAAGGCGCTTGCCGTTCATCACAACTAATCGATTGCTATAAAATATATGCAACTGATCCGCTTGAAAAAAATCACACCCCGGAAAATGAAAAGAATGTCATTCGCTATATTTGCGCCACGGTTTTTAGGATGTCAAATTGGCATAATCGTTTAGGCGAAATCATTCTTCAATATTTAAATCTTTCCAAAAACGAGCTCCATAAAATTCAAATGCATTATGGAATTACAGTGGAAGAATACCAACAAACAACGCGATTATTAAATTATCGTAACGATGGGGAAATATTTAAAGATAAAGAAATTAATTTTCAAACCCTGAAAAAAAATTTAAATCATGCAATAAAATGCTACCTTATTCAAGCAGAAAGGCCGGCAGCAGACAGAATCGCTGCAATTAATTTAATAGAGCACTTAAAAATACTTTTTAATCTACCTCTTTCACTGCATATTAATCAAAAAATAATGGCTTATACACTGGCACTATTTAAAGTTGTTTCGACAGCATGCCGAAACAATATTTTAAACTATATGAACATTACGCTGGGTGCGCTAAATGTGATAGCAACGCGCTGCGATCAAAAATTATTAGATTATAATATTACGCCCACTGATCCAAGCGATCTTACCATTTCATTAACACAACCCATCTCGTCAGACCTTGAAAAACAATATTCACTTTTTTCAATGTTGGATTTGGATATTGCTAAGCAAACTAATATGGCATTACAAGCAACACAATATTATTTAACCGAGTGTAATGACGTTTTAGGAAAGTTTGGTAAGCATGATTGCGCTGGTTTTGTCAGGGCAAAACATCTAGAAGCCGCTTTATTATCATTTCAGGATAAATTGAACGATGATACAGATGAATCTTCTGAAAAAATAAAAGAATTTTACACGACCATTTTTGCCCTTATTTTTGAATCAGGCTCAAGAGATTTGAAAAAAAGAATCCTATGGGGCGTTGGCTTGAATGAATATCAATTAAAGTATTTACAAGTTGATTTGAAAATAACAGACGCAGCTATTGCACAATGCGCTAAAACATTAAATCATTCCCCACTACCAAACAATAAAAATGAATGGCGTCAATTTAAAAAAAAATTAGAAAAAGCAGTGCAAGATTATTATGCGCATGAACAGTTATATGCTATTGGTAAGCGGTCGGAAGGTCAAATACGGGCCAAACATTTTACTGCCTCGCTTCGTTCTATCAACCTTAACTCAGACAGATTTGATAGCCGAAATGAAGGGCGTGATCTTCTTAAACTGATTTATTTATTAATGCTACATACGCAGCATAACTTTACAAAAAGACTTGCTGATCGCGTACTTCACGAAATTTTATGGACGCCGAATCAAATAAAAATATTGCCTGACGCCTTTCCTTTTTTATGTGGTGATTTTCGAAATTTAACAAAAACAGATGCCAATGAAATTTTTACTGACTGGGAACGCAACCGAGACGATTCTAATTTCACACTGGTAAAAGAAACAGAAAATATCAAAATTGCCAGCGTGGATTACAATCAATTAAAAAGCCAATTAATTTTAGCAATCAATGCTTTTCAAAAATCATGCTTGGGCAATGAAGATGAAAAACGTATTGCCTCGGAATTAAAAAGAAAAATTGAATCTTTAATTGAAATTTCATCTCACGAAGAACGTGCAACCTTGGTTTTATATGCCACCTATTGCATCACAACCATCGGTATCGACATTTTGCAAGATGCCATTTTGGATTTTATTGCTAAAGAACCGCTGCTCATTGAGAAAAAAGCATTATACGAATTGAAAAAACAGTACGGATTACCTAATGTTTGTTACAGAAAATTAAAAGATGAATTACTGAAAAATAAAATCTCTCCTGCTACTGAGAATACAATGATAATTTCACCAATCGAAATGAAAATGCAACTTTCTAATCGCGAATTAAATGAACCTTCTTCTAGAAGCTTTGAAGAAATGTGCGATGACATTGTTAAAACAGAAGAAAACTGGGAAGCCTTTTCAAATGGGATGTTAACTGCTGCTACACGTTATTTAATTACTGAACGCACAGGCATAACAGGCACAGGTGAAGTACGTGCTTTTCAATTAAGAAAGGCGGTTCAGGAAATTACGAACTCAAGATTATCTTCAGTAGAAAAAGAAATAATGTTAATCCACATGGCATTGGCAGTTACACTTTATTCAGAACCCAAATCGACTGTGCTTTGTCATAAAGTATTAATTCATGTGGGCGTGAGCATGGCTAAAATGCGAAAATATGGCAATAAATATACTAATTCAAAACAATTATCAACTGACATTGCAAAAAAATTAATCGCTACAAGCGAACTTAATGATGAAAAACTTTTTTTTGCAAGTGACCAGCCCAATCTTTCAGAATTTGAAAGGAAAACACCCATTAGTATCAACTACAACGCTTTCAACTGGCAAAATCCTTTTTGGACACTAATCAGTGCACCGGAATGCATTATAACGGACTGGTCTAAATTTCAGAACGATATTTTATCAGGTATTGCAACTTATTTATCCGATAAAAATGATCACGTTGATATTATCATCAATGCTGTTAAAGAAAAGAAAACGACGGATAAGCAATTAACCGGCGTTTTAAAAGCCCTAAATTTACGAGCAGCTATTGAGGATATTGGAAATTTAGACGATCTCCAGGAAAAGAAAAAATTAATTTTATATGCTTGCTCCTTTGTATTATTTGCTAATTCAGGTGTATTGAAAACAACACTGATTAATCAGACAGGTGTAAACGATACTGATTTTATGGCATTGAAAAAAGCATGGTGTTTGGATGATGACACCTGTAAAAATCAGGCTAAACGCTTTGAAAAACTGGAAACGCTAAAAATGACTTTAACATCCGTTAATGAACCAATGCGGCCAGCTAATAGCGCTGTAGCGCTCGCAATGACAGCAGCATGGCGATAATTACTCACCATCTGAACCTGCACAGGGCGATGGAGATCTTCTCGCTCTCTCTGATTGATCATCCGTGATACCCGAAACAGATGCGGTTGATTCTTTCTTCAGTGCTATTTTAAATTCATTTAAATAATTTTCATTAATGTGAGACAAAGGGCCTACACGCATCGGTTTTTTATTGAAAAAAGCAAAAAACAATTTTGGCTGTTCTGTTGGGACACCACCCGCATTATTTATTTTTTCTGCTGTGATGTTATCGATTCCGCCACTGATATCAATCCAGGTACAAAAAGTGATTAAATCTGTTAATGCTGCTTTTAATTTACGAGAATTATCTTTTTTTCGCAGCAATTCATTTAGCACAACCTGCAAAGAAACGGGTTTTTTTGTTGGCTTCTCATCCTGAAAAGCCAAGGTTTTTTTATTTGCTAAAGTGGTTACTATTTTTTTAATTAGCGCGAAAATATCATTTTTTTCGTTTTCAAAATTAATAATTTCTATTTCACTATTGTCTACTTTCTCTTGTGTTATTTTAACCACGTGCAATAGCGGTGTAACATCCAATGATGCATTATCATAAGCTAATTTTTTTTGTGTTTTATTTCCGCCTGCGATTAATTGTCGAATTTGCGTATTGTTTAATTTTGCCTTTTTTAATCCTTCATCTGCAATTTTTTCATAGGTATTAAAATTAGCAAATGAAGCTTGCGATAAATCAGCATTTTCAAAAATTAATAATTGGTTTTTTTTAAGGGAAATATTAGGAATTTCACCGGTTACAGTGACATTACTGAAATCAACGATGCCGATATCAATGAACCATTTGATTTCTTTGCCCGTTAAAATTACGCCTGGTGCAAATTTACCGTTTGGTAATCTTTGTATTCGCATGGTTGTCTCTTATCTCATGGTTAGTGTAGTTTGCGAGAATCACACGCAGCCTTCCGGCCGCGTTTCTGTGGTGATTATATAATCGCACGCAGCCTTCCGGCCGCGTTTCTGTGATGATTATATAATCACACGCAGCCTTCCGGGCGCGTATATGGACTCACCCGGCTTGTAAAGAAAAACTTTCATCGATTAGCTAAATAAGAATAGATTGCTTGCGTATATTCGGCATCTTAATGAGTAACTGTAATTAAATTAATAATTTTACTCGTGCCCTGATGAAATTCGCACTCTGCTTCCTCAACGTTTCTACGGCTTTTATTTCAGAGCCCACGCGCGCGATAGGGTTTTGCAGAGTTGATCTTATCTATTTTGCCATCAACGTTGTTTTTCCTCGCAATCTGTAATGAATCTACTTCACTCGTTAAAATTCTTTAATTAAAAAATTAAATTACTATTTTTTTCTTTAATTAATATTTTTATGCCGCTTTTTTATAGTCGGCTTTATATTCAATTAAATTTTTTGCTAATGCCCAAGCCACCCGTGCATTTTTGTTGGCAACTGCAACGGCGGTACAATTGTACGCGGCACGCTCACGTAATTTGCATACCCATTTACTCCGACTGTCATCTTTTTTAGCAGCATTTTTTACCACGGAACGACCACCATGAACTAACAAGCTTCGAATGTACGAATCACCTCGTTTGCTAATTCCAAGCAATTTCTCTTTTCCACCACTCGAATGCTGCCTTGGCACCAAGCCTAAATATGCTGCAAAATGCCTTCCATTTTCAAAGATTGTTGGATCATTAAGCACAGTAAATAAAATAGTTGCACTCAATATTCCAACTCCTGGAATCGTCATTAAGTTTTGGCAAATTTCATTTGTATTTGCAATAGCCTCTAATCTGCGGTTATGCTTCTCAATTCGTTTATTTATTTCCGTTAATTCCTCGTAAATTTCAATACATAATTCTCTCATCATTGCGGTCAATTGAATTTTATTTTCATGATCCCCCGCAACTTTCGCCAAAAAATTCTCGATTTTCGTAATCCCCTTTGCGTGGAAAATACCATATTCATATAACAAACCGCGTATTTCATTTACCAATGCAGTACGTTCACTGACTAATCTCGATCTAATACGATGAACAGATCTAACATCTTGTTCAGCTTCATCATTAATAGGCACAAATCTTGCCCTTGGTCGACTTACAGCCTCTACAATAGCCTCTGCATCATTCCTATCGTTTTTATTACCTCTAACAAAAGGTTTCACATACTGCGGACTAATTAACTCCGTCCTGTGACCTAATTTTTTAAATTCTCTTGCCCAATAATGTGACCCACCGCAGGCTTCCATTGCAATCATACACGGTTCCATTTGAGCAATAAATTTCAGTAATTCCGTACGTTTTAATTTCTTTTTTAAAACCGCTTTTCCTGATTCATCAACTCCATGCAATTGAAAAATTTCTTTTGCAATATCGATACCTAATAGTGTAACTTTCTTCATGGACTTATCCTTCTTTTGTTTAAATAATTGACTGTAACAAGCAACTATTTTGGCGCATTACGACGCCGTTATAAAGTAGGGTGAGTCCATTTCATTGTTTCTGTGATGATTATATAATCACACGCAGCCTTCCGGCCGCGTTTCTGTGATGATTATATAATCGCACGCAGTCTTCTGGCTGCGTGCTATTTATGTTTACGCTTTAATCTACGCACAATTAACATCACGGGTCCTGATAAAACATATGAACCAAATACCGCTAAAAATACATCCGGTGGATCAATTGCAATAAATGCAAAAGCCAATACAATCACTACAATCGCCACAAAGGGAATCTTGTTGCGAATGTCAAAATCTTTGAAAGTAAAAAAGGGGATCGTGCTCACTTTTAATAGCGCAACACAAACTGTAATGCCTAAAATTAAGCTTTTAATGCTATCACCGTTAATTTGATGCTTCGTACAAAACCATAAAATACTGGCAATCAATCCCGCGGCAGCTGTGGTTGTTAAGCCACGTGAAAAACGCTTATCTTCATGATCATCTAAACTTAAAAACCGCGCCAATCGCAATGCAGTACAAACCGTGTAAATAAATGCGGCCAACCAACCCATTTTGCCAACACCGGACAATGACCATTCATACAATACCAATGCGGGCGTCACACCAAAACAAACCATATCGGACATATTATCCATTTGAGCGCCAAATTCACTTTCAGTTTGCGTTAAACGCGCAACACGCCCATCTAACCCATCCAGCAACATAGCGATAAAAATTGCAATGGCAGCGGTGTCGAATCCACCATGCGTTGAGGCTACAATCGCATAAAAACCTGCAAATAAGGCACCCACGGTGAATAAATTGGGCAATAAATAAATGCCTCTTCTGAGTGAATTTGTTGATTTTTCTGCTTTCTTTTCAGTCATTTTACTTCCTTTATAGTCGCATAGGGGTATAATCGCGACAATCATACCACATACGGCAAACAGCGCAATTTAGGCTATACTTTCTTCCATGAGCGACCTAATTAAAAAAATCATTATTGAAGGCATAACCGAATCGGGCGAAACATTTCGCCCGAGTGATTGGGCTGAACGCATGAGCGGTCAATTATCCACTTTTCACAAACGTCGCATTCACTATTCACCATTACTACAACCCTCTGTAAAAGACGGTCGAAAATGTGTTTTACTTGATGAAAAATTAAAAGAAACCAATCCAGAATTATATCAATCCATTCTTGATTTTGCGCATGAAAATCATCTGAAAATATGCGATAAAGAAGACTGAAACACGCTTCATAGGAAAAAACCATGACAATCACAACACTTGCTATCGATATCAACGATTTATTAGAAAATTCAAAAGATACTTTCCGAAACATAAATCCAGATATACTGTCATCGCTTGGACAATGGCCTGAGTGCACAGAAATATATATTCTTTATTCCACTACTAATACACTAACTGAAACAATAATTAGAATTGAAGCAAACAACAGTCAGTATTATTTAGAAATGGATACTATTCTTAGCGTACTTAATAATCACGATTTTTTTAAAAACCGAAAACCCCTTTTTGTCGCTTTGGATCAAATTGACGAAGTAGATTTAAAAGAAAAACATGCCAGCACTGTTTTTATTTCTCACAATCAAATTCGCAATCAAGAGGCGAAACAACTGGATTGTCAATTATTTTATCGCCCCGCTGTTTTAGGTGAGCTTAATTTTAAAGATGCCAATAACATGATAGAAAAGATAAAAAAAATGCGTAATGAAGAATTACTCATGTTTATGCTTGATTTTGACGATACCATCGTTCATTTTAGAAATGGAATAGCGTATCTCAACACGCATTTGCTTGATCACCTAGCCAAATTTATTCTTACGCGCGGCACCACTCAAAACATAGAAATCAGAATTTTATCTGCACGCCTGCGTGATGCCTGTATTAAAAAAATAACCAATCTCGCTTGTGCCGTACCATTACTTGAAGATAGTTTGCCCATTTTTTTCGATGCATTAAAAAAGAGAATTACGGTATTGGCAACTGCTGAGCAAAAAGCAAAAATTGATTCAGGGGAATTCGATCTATCAACACTCACCGTTTTGCCACAGCATCGGTATTGCCTGAATGAAATGCCTGTTTTTACCGAATATAAAACAGCGGAAGGAGAAGTGTCTTATACCGCAATCAATCACAACCTAACGGAAGCCGAAAATTTAATTGCTGTAGAAAAGCATTGCGCTCTATTAAAACAACAAGGAAAGGAAGCTACCGTTTTCTTTCATTCACTCATTCACACAGACGCTCGTTGTAAAGCGTCATTTTTCAAAGAGTTCTTACTTCCTCTATTAAATAATTTGGGCTTACTCTTTCAAATATTTTTTTTAGATGATAGCCTTGATCAAATAACCACTGTTAAAACAGAAGTAAACGATGCCCGCATTTCCGTCGGAAAAATCCACAGGAATGATAAGGGTACGGTTGAATTAACACATGCACCTCCCCCTTTTTCACCTTTAGAGAAAATTCAAGTGCCTTGTTTTCAGGCGCCAGTGACAGCCTCAACGGCACCGCCAGCAAAACATTTAAGTCGAAACAGACAACAACCACAGCAACCTATCCCTGTTTCAAATAATGGTTTGTTTTCTGCAAGACAACTTGTTCGCCACCAGGAAATGGCGCCTCAAGAAAGTTTATTGAGTGCCAACAACACCTGATGCAAAGGGCTTGCGTCGCCTAGCATATTTTCTGCTTGCGCTACTTCGATTTCACGGGCATCAAACGCCCATAACTTCAAAATAGCCCGCTGTTGTTCGCGAGATAATCGACTGTCTCTCAATACGTCATCGGGGTGCGCATAACTCGAAGATGGATCATTGAGAATTTGTTCAAATTCGATTTGTGTTATGGGTGACATAATCATCTCCTGATCGAAATGTACATTAATTATACAGCACTGTTGAAATTACATTTAAAAAATGTAATATCTTATTGATTTACAACTAAATTTAATTTTACATTAAAAACAAGAGCTGTTTAAAAATAAGCTTTATGTTTATATTAAGCATTACATTATTTTTGTAACGTTTTGAATTAAAAATTATTGTGCGGTTTTGCGCATCCACTCACAGGGACCCTGCTGTAATAATTCACTGGCTCATCGCTCTGCAGCACCCAATCCCTATTGTTTAGACTCTACGCTGTCAAAATGCTGCTTAACCAAGCCATCAATCATTTGTTTTAAGACACCTTCTTTTCCAGCATCATCCAAAAATCCTGCTTCTTCCTTAAATTCTGCATACATGTCTTCCAGTGCTTTTGTCGCACTACCACTTGGAAACTGCTTCGCCAATAATTTTCGAGCATGGCGCGGACCAATCTTTTGATACAATGTATTGCGAATATTAACATCTTCTGCAGACGTATTTAATGCCCACAATTCAATTGGGCCTAAAGTAGAAGTGAGTAATTGCGTATTCATGCCTGTTTTTGTAGCAAATTGCGCTAAGAATGTTGCGCCCGCTTCTGAAGGACCATGCACACGAGACTTTAAGGCAAGGCGTGCAGTATTCGTTAACCCAAATGTTTTAGCTGTTTTTTGTACCGCTTGTTCTGGACCTGCCTCCATAATAAAAACAGAAGTTGCAAATTCTACCATCACTTCATCAAAATCTTCGAGCGACTGCGAAAGCAGCGCAATTTGTACTTTCCATTTTCGTCCTTCACGCATATCTTGAATCACTTGTTCGCGCACAGCTTGTGCTTTTGACGTGCGGTGAAATTCATCAAGCACAATCCGTTTCGGATCCTCACGAATTTCAGCAATGCGAAGTTGATGATAACTGCGATAGGCTTCTGGCATATCCGCTACATTGTCTTCGATTAAAAAATAATGCCGCGCTAACACATAGCGCGCCAGCATATACATAACTGCTGTTTGTCGATTGGCAGCATCACCGCCACTTCGTGCAACTTCATCTAAATCCAACGCAACCACTTTTGCTTCACCTAAATCAAAGCGCGTTGTTTGCGAAATAATCGGATATTCACGCACACCACTTGAAATCATTCGCGCGAAAGCATGAATTAAATCTTCATTTGTCGGCGTTGTGATTTTTCCATATAAATCTTGGATAGCAGGAATTCGACAAATCGCCGCTACGTCCGCTAGCACCGGCATTGCAGATCGCTGTGCCAATGCCGCTTC
>Ga0155553_131_pt2 | contig 26211 bp, 22 predicted proteins | sample RifCSPhighO2_12_FD_107210 | JGI IMG/M metagenome (GOLD analysis project Ga0155553, IMG submission 107210) | Gammaproteobacteria bacterium RIFCSPHIGHO2_12_FULL_38_11
TTAGCCTACCAAGCGCTAAAAGCAGGGGGAACAGCGACAACCATTTTAAATGCAGCAAATGAAATAGCGGTTGAGGCTTTTTGTCACAATGAAATTCAATTTGATCAAATTTCGACAATTATTGACGCGGTGATGCAACAAGCTGATATTGTTCCGGCGAGTGATTTAAATATAATTTTGAACGCAGATCAAAAGACACGAGAATTTACTACGCAATTGATAAAAGAATCGGTATACTCACTGCCTGTCAAATAAGGTCAGATAAGGTGGATGTCGCTAATGTTTCGTCGAATTCTATTTACATTATTACTATTTGTCTCAACTGCAATTTTTGCTGATTCTGTTTTTGTCGTTAATCACATTCAAATTCAAGGATTGCAGCGCATTAGTAGTAGTGTTGTGATGACGGCATTGCCAATACATGTGGGACAAACTTATACAGAAGTGGAAGGTAATCGCGTTATTGCAGATCTTTTTAAAACAGGATTTTTTAGCAATGTGCAGTTGCAACGTCAAGGTAATACATTGGTTGTGCATGTTGTTGAACGGCCAACCATTGATTCTATTACCATCACAGGTAATAAATCAATTAAGGCAAAGCAATTAAAACCCGTATTAAAAAAATTAAATATCGTTGTCGGCGATACCTTTAATCCCTCTGATTTACATTCTATTGTTCTTGGATTGCAACAACAATATGCCATGTTGGGTCATGCAGGGGCAGTGGTGACCCCCAGTGTAAAATCATTGTCGCGTAATCGTGTTGCGATACACATTGTGATTCAAGAAGGTAAAGCCTCTATTATTCGTTCAATTCAAATTACAGGCAATAAAGCGTTTTCAGAACATGAATTGCTGGATCAATTTAAATTAACAACGCCGAGCATTTTTACTTGGTTTAATCACAATGATCGTTATTCTAATATGCGTTTAGATGAGGATTTGCAAAATCTGCAGGAATTTTATTTTAACCATGGTTATCTAGAATTTCATGTGGTGTCACACGACACAACGAAATTGCCGAAAAATAATGGCGTTGATATTCAGGTGACTATATCCGAAGGCCCGGTTTATCATGTCAGCGGATATCAATTAGCCGCTATTAAATTGCCGAAAAGTTTAAAACCCAGGGTCATGCGTATTTTGTCACAAATAAAAACAGGTTCTGTTTTTTCAAAACAAGAAATTGTGACACTCAATAAACAAATTGGGGATTATTTAGCGGATAATGGTTATGCATTTCCCGTAATTAACCCGGTGCCCAATTTAGATCACGTCAAACACCAGGTGTTTTTGGTGTATAACATTCAAAGCGGTCAACGTATTTATGTTAGGCGAATTCATGTTGTTGGTAATACACGTACAACGGGTGTTGTTGTTCGTACGCAATTACGACAAATGGAAGGCGCACCCTATTCATTAAAAAACGTTAAAGAGTCAAAGCGTAATATTGCAAATTTGAGTTATTTTAATCAAATCGAAGTGACAACAAAACCGGTTCCCAATAAACCCAATCAAGTTGATTTAAATTACCATGTCAATGAAGTGAGTGCGGGACGCGCATCAGTGCAAGCGGGTTATTCTGATGTCGATGGATTTTTATATGGTGCGAGTATTTCTGATCCCGATTTCATGGGCTCTGGAAAATTTGTGTCAATCGGGTTTCAACGCAGTGAATATACTTCGTCTTATTCATTGTCTTACAATAATCCGTTTTATACGACCAGTGGTGTTAGCAGAGGTTACAGTGTTTATTATAATCACACCACGCCTGCGAATGTGAACTTGGAACCGTATACGATGGATGATTATGGTGCGAGTACGACCTATGGCATTCCGCTGACTGAGTTTGATCAATTAATGTTAGGTGGTGGTTACGATCATATTGACATCAGCAATGTAGTTAACTCTTTAGTGTCGCCATCGGTTTATCAATTTTTACAAACAAACCCCTCACCTTATAATCAGTTGAAGTTGACATCAGGGATTTCTCACAGCACATTAAATCGTGCTATTTTTGCAACAAAAGGGAATCAGCAAGCGATAAGTGCTACAGTGGGTCTGCCAGCTTACCAATCCAGTTTAGGTTATTATCAAGCCGGTTACGACGGCCGTTATTATTTCCCATTGGGATTAGGATTTATTCTTAATCCTCGTGTAATACTGAATTATGGAAATGGTTATGGTAATACGAACACCTTGCCATTTTTTAACAATTACTATGCCGGCGGTATTCAATCATTACCCGGCTACACAGCGAATACGTTAGGCCCCAAAAATCCTGCTAATATCACGCAGGCGCTTGGGGGTAACGTAGAAACGTTGGGCCAAATGAATTTTATTTTGCCTGATTTTATTAGTCATAAAGTGCGAACGGCGATATTTGTTGATGCGGGCAATATTTTCCAAACGGATCAAACCACAGGTATTGGTTATGAATCTATTAGTATACAAAACTTGCGTGTAACAACGGGTATCATGGTATCATGGTGGTCGCCATTGGGCGCGCCGCTTGATTTTAGTATTGGTTTCCCACTTAATAAAAAACCGGGCGATCAGTTATCACCGTTTGGATTTTCATTTGGTGCAACAATATAAATTTTTTAAAGTTAATTAAGGAGAAAGTAATGAAAAAATTAGCGTTAGGTGTAGCGATATTTCTTGCAACATGGTCAGCGGGTGTTTTTGCTGATGGCGTTGGCGTGGTTGATATGAAAACCATTTTCAGCTCGTCGCCAAAAGTGAAATCCATAAAAGCGGAATTGAGCAAACAATTTGAGCCGCAAAAAAATAAATTAGAAAAAATGGGTCAAGCTTTACAAGCTGATATTGCAAAGTATCAAAAAAATAAAGCTGTGATGAATCAAAAGGACACTGCTGCTTTAGAAGCAAGCATCACAAATCAAGAAACTGCATTTCGTGCTGCACAAACAAAATTCCAACAAGATGTTTTCAATGCGCAAAATAAAAGTTTAAATGATTTTATGAATAGCGTAAAAGCAGCAGTAAAAGTGGTTGCTGAAAAAAACAAATTGGATTTAGTTGTTCCAAGTAATGATGTGTTATACACAAAAAATAACACAGATATTACGCAGGATGTCCTAAAAGACATCAAGTGACTAAGATTGGTGACAGTGAGTGTGAGCGAAAGCGCGAGTCAGAAGCACGCACGCGGGAAGCGTTAGCTTCCCAAGTAAGTGCGTATTTATGATCACACTCACTCCTTTATATTCAGAGATTTTATGCCATCCTTCTCCATTCTCGATCTTTCCAAACATATTTCCGCAAAAATAATAGGCGATGAAAAAACAATTATCACCGCGCTTGCATCGATAGATCGTGCAAAAAGGGGTGAGTTAACTTTCTTAAAAGACAAACACTATCAGCGTTGTTTAGCCGAAACCAATGCGTCTGCAGTGATCTTAGCGGAAGCCGATAAAACAAAATGCAAGGCAACATTATTAATTGTTGAAAATCCTGAGTTGGCCTTTGCACGCATTGCACAATTATTTAATACACAAAAAAAACCATTGCCTGGCATACATAAAACGGCCGTGATTGCCAGCACCGCACGCATCGACGCTTCTGCGTCTATTGCAGCACAGTGTGTGATTGGTGAGAATGTGGTAATTGGTGAAAATACGATTATCCATCCCGGTGTAATTATTTCTGATGATGTGACTATTGGTTCTGATTGTCTGATCTACAGTCGTGTGACGCTTTATCATGAAGTCATTTTGAAGGACCGCGTGATTTTACACAGTGGTGCTGTGATTGGCGCAGATGGATTTGGATTAGCGCAAAATAAAGGAAGTTGGGAAAAAATTCCGCAATTAGGATCGGTTATTATTTCAGATGATGTTGAAATTGGCGCAAATACTTGTGTTGATCGGGGCGCTTTGAATAATACGATTATTGAAAAAGGGGTGAAAATCGATAATTTTGTCCAAATTGCACATAATGTGGTTGTTGGTGCGCATACCGTTATAGCGGGTTGTTCTGCAATTGCGGGAAGTACGACGATTGGTCATCATTGTATTATTGCAGGTGCAGTAAATTTTGGTACGCATTTAACAATTTGTCCTAACGCTGTGTTTACCGGTTGTGCGACTGTGACAAAATCGATAAAAGAGCCCGGCATTTATTCTTCTGGTACGGGATTGTTACCTAACTTAGAATGGCGGAAATGTGTCGTCCGATTTAGGAAGAAATAATCTATCCAGCTCAGAGCCCCGAGCGTAAGCGAGTGGAAGCTACAGAGCAAGTAATTTATTTTGCTATCCAGCTCAGAGCTCAGAGCCCCGAGCGTAAGCGAGTGGAAGCTACAGAGCAAATAATTTATTTTGCTATCCAGCTCAGAGCTCAGAGCTCAGAGCCCCGAGCGTAAGCGAGTGGAAGCTACAGAGCAAGTAATTTAATTTTGCGACAGACTTGCTATATATGAGGATTAAAACATGACTGAACTTAAAAAAATCGACTATCTCGAAGTTAGAAAATATTTACCCCACCGTTATCCTTTTTTATTCGTGGATACGGTTGAATCTTATATATTAGGCGAATCACTGATTGCCATTAAAAATGTCACGCAAAATGAAGCTTATTTTTCAGGACATTTTCCGAAACTGCCTGTGATGCCGGGTGTTCTGATTGTTGAGGCATTAGCGCAGGCATCAGGTATTTTAATGTATAAAACATTTGATCGTTACCCCTCTGAACAGGATTTATTTTATTTGGCGGGTATTGATAACACGCGCTTTAAACGGAAAGTTGTGCCGGGTGATCAATTAAAATTAAGTGTAGCAGTCATGCGTCATCGCGAAAACTTGTGGAAATTTAAAGGTGAAGCGACGGTTAATGGTGAGCTTGCGTGTTATGCGGAATTTCTCAATATTAAAGCATAATAAATCAGCTCAGAGCCCCGAGCGTCAGCGAGTGGAAGACCTGCAAAGCGCGCAATTGAATTTCACAGAGGATTTATACCATGTCTATCTCCCCAACTGCCATTATCGACCCTACAGCAAAAATCGCAAAGAATGTGGTTATTGGCCCGTGGGTATTGATTGGTGCGCAAGTAACAATTAATGAAGGCACACGTATTGATGCGCATTCTGTTATTTTGAAAAATACAATCATCGGAAAAAACAATCATATTCATTCTCATGTAGCAGTTGGGGGTGATCCCCAAGATTTAAGTTATCGTGGTGAAGAAACCTGGTTAAAAATGGGTGATGGTAATACGGTTCGTGAATTTGTCACCTTAAATCGTGGATCGGCAGGGGGTATTGGCACAACAACTATTGGCAATAAAAATTATTTTCTCAGTTATTCTCATGTTGCGCATGATGCGCATATTGGTAATGAAACGTTATTTGTTAATTATGCATCGATTGCAGGTCATGTGACAGTGGAAGATTATGCGATTATTGGGGCGTATTCAACAGTGCATCAATTTACACAAATTGGTGCTTATAGTTTTTTAGCGCATGGTGCACAAATTTCTCAAGATATCCCGCCATTTATGTTGGTAAAAGGAACACCCGGTATTCCTTTTGCGCTGAATTTAGTGGGCTTGCGTCGACGTGGATTTTCAGCCACTACTATTGCCGGTTTAAAAAAAGCGTTTCGATTAATGTACCGAGATGGATTATCGTTAGATGCAATAAAAAATGAATTAGTAGAATTAGTCAAGGAAACACCTGAAATAAATTTGATTATTGAATTTATTAAAAATTCAAAGCGCGGCATTGCTAGAAAACAAAATATATCATGCTAATGAAAGTAGAGCTATTCATTTTGAAGTGCTAGGGAACGGTATGAAAAGCAGACTTTTTTTAATTCTTGGATTATTTACCCTTTATCACATCATCAGCGGCGCCACCTTAAGTTTAAGTGGTGATGGCGCTTACTACTGGGAGTGGTCGCGTCATTTGGCTTTAAGTTATTATGATCATCCCCCGGTGATTGCTTATTTAATTTGGCTATCTACGCGTTTATTTGGGTCAAGCCCATTGGCCATACGGCTACCCAATATTATTTTGTTGCTACTCACCTCACTGACAATTTATCGCATAGCAGATTACTTATTCCACGATAAAAAAAGAAGTTTGGCTGCGGTTATTGTTTTTAATTTATTTCCTATTATTTTTATTGGGTCAATTATTACTTCGCCTGATGCGCCATCAGTTTTTTGTTATGTATTAAGTTTATATTTATTTATTCGTATTATTTATGAAAGTAATACAAAGCTGTGGTATGTGCTTGCAGTGGTGATAGGGCTTGGGTTACTCAGTAAATACACGATGATTTTATTTGTCTTTAGTGCATTTTTATTTATTTTAATTAACAAGGAATCGAGGTACTGGCTGGTTAGGAAGGAACCGTATTTGGCAATTGTAATAGTGTTACTTTGTTTTACGCCTGTACTCATATGGAATGCTAATCATCAATGGGTATCGTTTAAATTTCAATTTTATGGACGTCACCACCTCCATATTAAATGGATTCGCGGTTTGATTTTTATTGCTTTGCAATTATTGGTTTTGTCTCCTGTATTCTTGGTGGGTATTATTATCACTTGGGTAAAAAATATTAGAAATAAAGAAATAATATTGCTCACTTGTTTTTGTTCGCCGCTATTTATTTTTCTTTTATTGTCGTGGGTGATTGATGTCAGAATATATTGGCCGATTATGGCGGTTATTCCCTTAGCAATTATTTATGTTAGTGATGCTCGTTTATTAGATAAAACATTTCGTTGGGGGGTGGCAATCAGTTTATTGCTTTGCGGCATAATAACGCTTCAAGAATATTATCCTGTTATTAGAGTCAGCCCGTTAAAGAAAGATCCAACAACAGATTTTTACTCATGGGCGCCTGTTGCAAATGAAGTAACTGCTTTTTTATTAAACCCAGCAGTTGATGTGCGTAATTGGTTTGTGTTTGATAATCGTTTTCAGTCTGCTGCACAAATAGATTATCATTTGGGAGGGCGTTATCCAGTTTATGCATTGAGTCCGAATATAACAGGCTCGAGTTTTTGGCAAGATGACTCGCAGATTGTTGGAAAAAATGGCATATTGGTGATGAATAATTTTTGGCAATATCGCCCTGAAGACAAGTTTAAATGTGGTAAATGGGTTTTGTATAAAACGGTTGATATCGTGCGTGCGGGTGCTGTGTTTCGCAAAGGGTTTATTTATTTGTGTTATGGGTATAAAGGTTTAAAACAAGCTCAGAACCCCGAGCGTCAGCGAGTGGAAGCTACGAAGCGGGTACAGGAACTTCACAATAAACTTTTGCAGTAGAAATTTCAGTTTGAGTTTTATTTATTAGCTCTGTAGCTTCCGCTCGCTGACGCTCGGGGTTCTGAGCTGAATATATTTTCCGCAATCTCCGCCACCCTTTCTGATGCATTTTTCCCTGGAATTGAAATGCGATTTTTAATGTCACTAAATTCAGATTTAATATGTTCGTAATAGGCTTTATCAGATAAGAGTTTTAATATTTCAGTCGAAATGGCGTTAGGCGTAGCATCATCTTGAATAAATTCCTTCGCAATCGTTTTTTCAGAAACAATATTGCAGAGCGCAATGTTTTTTACTTTAATTAATTTTTTTGCAAGCCAAAAAGTAAAAGCGCCAAATTTATAAATAACGCAAAGTGGCACTTGCATCAATGCAATTTCTAAGGTCACTGTTCCAGAAACCGCAATGGCTGCTGTTGTGATTTGCAATAAGTCGTATAAATTTTTTTGAATAATTTTAATGTCATCGGGCAATTTAATATCATCAGGATTAAAATGATCCGCTAAAACCAGTACAAACTGCGTATTGGGTTTCTGTTTGCGAATTTGTTTAGCGCTCTCTAGTATGACAGGCAAATGGTTTTTTAATTCGCTATTTCTACTACCTGGAAACAAAGTAACGACAGGCTCGCTTGCGTTTAATTTAAAAAATGCATAAGCTGCGTCAAGTGACATAATGGGTTTAACCAAATCGCCCAGTGGATGACCAACAAAGGTAACAGGTACCGTAGCATCACGATAAATTTTCTCTTCAAATGAAAATAAAACAGCCATGTGATCAACATATTTTTTAATTTGTTTAATACGCCCTGGTCGCCACGCCCAAATTTGTGGGCTAACATAATATAAAACAGGAATGCCGATTTTTTTAGCATATTTCATAATGTTAAAATGCGTATCGGGAAAATCAATTAAAACAAGCAAATCTGGTTTTGTTTTTTGTAAATATTTTTTAATTTTATGCCACGTTAATAAAATACTGGGTAAATGGGTAATCACTTCTGCGAGTCCCACAATGGCTAATTTTTCAGAATTAAATTGAATGGATACGCCTGCTTTTTTCATGCGATCACTGCCCATGCCAGTTAATTGCAGAGTAGGATCTTTTTTTAGCAGTGCCTGTGCCAAGTTGGCACCCAATAAATCACCAGAGGGCTCACCAGCTGAAATAAATATTTTTTTATGAATATTTGGCATTATTTTCCGTAATAATGTGAGTAATTTGCATTGCAATTCCCAGTGCATTTCTTGCGTCTTCGCCTGAGACAATAGGAGATGATTTCTTGATAATTGAATTTAAAAATGCATTAATTTCATCTTTTAATGCGTCACCTTTTATAAGATGCTTTTCTTCTGAATCAATATTAGGCACGCCAGGAAACATTTCAGTATCGGCTTTTTTTCGAATGCGGCAGATGTTTCTGTTCATGTCGACATACAAATAGGCATCGTGTTGAAATATCCGTAAACGGCGAACAGGAATTGAGTTAATGCGACTTGCGGTTAAAGAAGCAACGCAGCCGTTTTTAAATTCGATCCGCGCATTGGCAATATCAATAAAAGGGGTTAATACATTCGCACCGGTTGCACGTATGTCAGTAATGGGCGAGTTCGTCATTGACAAAATAATGTCGATATCATGAATCATTAAATCTAAAATAACTGAAATATCGCTGCCACGTAATTTAAATGAAGTGAGTCGTTGTGCTTCGATAAATAAAGGATATGATAATTGCGGTTGAATAAATTGAAATGCGGGATTAAAACGTTCAATATGGCCTACTTGTAATACAAGATTATTTTTTTTTGCAATTTGAATAAGCGCGTCGGCTTGTTCGATTGTTGTGGTGATGGGTTTCTCAATAAAAACGTGAACGCCGTTCTCAAGAAAAAATTGTGCGATATCAAAATGAGAAGCGGTGGGTGTTGCGATATTAACCGCATCCACTTTGTCCACGAGTGTTTGATATTGATCGGTTGCGGCAACGGCATATTTTTCTGATAATTCTGTTGCGTGGCTTGCATCGATATCACAAATAGCAACGAGTTGAGATTGCATCAGCGTTGCCAATTTTTCAACGTGGTATTTACCGAGATAGCCTGTGCCGATAACAGCTGTTTTGATGGTGTTCATGTTATTGATCTTAATTCAATATTTTGGCGTAGTGTGTCACTTTTAGGGAGCGAATTCAATGAAACTAGTTGCTGGTGTTGATGAGGCGGGTCGGGGACCTTTGGCAGGGCCTGTTGTGGCCGCTGCTGTTATATTAAATCCGGTTGATTTTATCGCTGATTTGGCTGATTCCAAGTTATTAAGTGAAAAAAAACGTGAGCAGTTGTATCCGGAAATTGTCAAACGCGCGCTTTCGTACGGCATTGGTCAGGCGTCTGTTGATGAAATTGATGCCATGAATATTTTACAAGCCACTTTGTTGGCGATGCGCCGGGCTGTGGCGCAATTAACGGTCATCCCAGACCAGGTGTGGGTTGATGGTAATCAAGATCCAAAATGCGGCTATCAAACCCGGTTAATTATTGGTGGAGATGCGTTGGAACCTTGTATTTCCGCTGCATCCATTTTGGCGAAAGTGACGCGAGATCACTTGATGCGTGAATTGGATGCGCGCTATCCAGGTTACGGGTTAGCGCAACATAAAGGGTATGGTACAAAAATGCATATGGCAGCGTTGCAAGCTTTGGGTGCAGCAAAATGTCATCGGCAGTCCTTTCGGCCAGTATATAATCAGCTCAGAGCCCCGAGCGTTAGCGAGTGGAAGCGACAAAGCACGCAGTTGAAGTTGGATTAATATTTCTAAAGTGTGGTTTCGCCAATGTAATATGCAATCCGTGAACGACTCAACTCATTCTCGAAGAGCGCTGTGATGAATATTGAGAAGCAAGTTCATCATCAGACAATGCATTTTTTTGAGCATCATTATCGGCAGTGCGTTTAAAGAATCTTCCAACAAAATTACCAGTGCTATTCTGGCCACACAGTTTTTGTACCAAAAGACGTGTTGCAGTGGGTTTTCCGCCTTGTTTCTTTTGATCTGAATGGTAATCAATTAATTTAGCCAATGAAGTGCCCTTCTCACATTGGTCTTTCAAATCAGCTTGTGAAGAATGTTTAAGCACATCTTTAAGATAATCTTTTAAATAGGTAGAAAGTTCTTTTTTAATCGAAAAACAAACAGCTAAAATTTGCTCCTTGGCAGCAACAGGGGGCAATAGAGATTTCTCCCTTAAGATATCAAACAAACTGTAAAAAAATTCTTTTTTAAGCGAGGTAATCATTTCAAGCAATGTTTTTTCAATTTTTTTACTTTTACAAAATAGCATGACAAAGATTACCAAAAAATCATTTTTTATATTTCCTGTTTGCATTAAGTTATTTTTAGCAACCCAATATAATGCATTCATCATCCAATAGAACGCATTGCTGCCTTGCCACTCCCCTGACATTTTTTTTTCTGATAAGCCAGAAATTAAAGCGGGCATATTTTCTGGGGTTGTTTTTTCAATTAACTTCAGTAAGCAGTTTGTTATATTCGGCACTTGTGTTGGATTTTTTTTAGCAACCCAATCTAATGCATTCATCATGAAATACAAAGCATTGCAGCCTTGGTAATACCCTGACATTCTTTTTTCTGATAAGCCAGAAATTAAAGCGGGCATATTTTCTGGGGGTGTTTTTTCAATCAAGTTTAATAAACAGTTTGTTATGGTTGGCACTTGTGTTGGATTTTTTTGAGCAACCCAATTTAATGCAGTCATCATCCAATAGAACGCATTGCTGCCTTGAAAATCCCCTGACATACTTTTTTCTGATAAGCCATTAATTAAAGCGGGCATATTTTCTGGGGTTGTTTTTTCAATCAAGTTTAATAAACAGTTTGTTATGGTTAGTACTTCTGTTGGATTATTTGGAGCAGACCAGTTCAATGCTTTCATCATGAAATACAAAGCATTGCTGCCTTGGAGATCCCCCGACATTCTTTTTTCTGATAAGCCAGAAATTAAAGCTGGCATATTTTCCGGGGTTGTTTTTTCAATTAACTTCAGTAAGCAGTTTATTATATTCGGTACTTGTGTTGAATTTGTTTCAGTAGCGTAGACCATGTTATACAATCCATTATTACCTTCGGCATCAGTTAATATTGATAATTCAGCAATTATTTTACTTATTGTCTCTTGAGAAGCATGAGATAGGCAGGTTAATAAAATTAGATATCCTGCTGAAACATCAACCCCCTTATTTTTTAAATTATTTATCCAGTATGAAAATAAATACAATACGTTTTTTATAGAAACGGCATTACATTTTTTATATAAAAAAATAAAAATATCATTAATAGCACTCTTGTCTGAATATTTTCCAGAAAAAGTGATCATAAAGCTCATTAAATTCATTAAAAGATTTTTATAAGAAATGTTTTCTTCTTGAAGTTGTAATTTTAAATTAAGCTCGAGTGTTGAATTTAATGCGCATAATAACTCAAAAATAGTTTGAGGAGATTTTTTCTCCAGTATCATTTCTCTTTCGTGCTGTGGTAACACCAATATGATATTTTTAAGGTAGGTAGGTTTTTTTAGAAAATCAAAAAAAACCTCATTTTCAAGGAGTTTTTTGAAAAAGTCAGGAAAGTTATTTAAAATGCCTTTAAAGTAATGCGCATTTTCTGTCGATTCGAAAGCATTTTCAAGAAGACGCGTTAGTATTGCTGAATCTTCGAAATCTCCCGCAGCATATTCAAATAAAGTTTGGGGTATGGGCTTTTCTGAAAAATATTGTTCAGAAAGTAATTTTTCAAAGACAGCTTTATGTATCTTTTCCCAGTCCAAATCACGTACATATGAAATTATTTTATCGTCATCTTCCTCAATAATAAAAAGGTTTTGCATATCGCCGAGTACTGTGGCGATTGCTTTTGTAAAGCGCTTCTTATCGCCGATATCATAAGAACACAATTCTGTTTTATCGGTAGCTGCATTCCCTGTTTTTTTTCCAACATAGCCAAGCTCTACAAGAAAGCCTCGTAATTGGTTGCAAATCAAAGAAGGTAGGGTAAATGGGGTAAAATCCATGCCAAATCGCTTAAAGAGACTTTCAATAATAAGTTCTCTCGTTAAGTTGCCATAATAAGGATCGCCTTTCTGTCGTACGCGCACACCCAATCCGATTTCATTGGCAATATTGATGATGGTGTTTGTCGCATGAACCTCGTCTGTTAATCCCGCTGCCATTTTTGAAAGTAGTGATTCACGCGTTAAGTGCAATAGCACATCAAAAGAATCAGGAAAAAAAATCGAGGCAATGGTTTCATTAACGCGGTCATGAAATCCCTCTGTGCAGGCTGTAATACCTTCTGTTAATTTTGATAATACGACAGATCGCTTGTCTTGAGAAATACGTCCATGCTTTTCACTCAGTTGATCTGTCAGATAGTAAAAAGCAATCTTAAGGGATGCGATAAGATCTGGTTTTGAGCTATAAGTTGATTCGATATGCTTTTTTAACGGCTGATCAATTTGCGCATGGAATTCTTTTAAAATGCGATTAAATTGGTCGAGCCAATTATCCGGCAACGCTGGCAACTTGCTTAAATCAATCTCAGGTGGTGGAGTATAAGCCAAGATCTTATTTACATTGATGCAAGGATGTAATCTCATAACGGTAACCGTTTGGTTGGTGATTTGCTACACTGTAGCAGAGTAGCCTGAAGGAAATATTAGGTGATTACGTGTTTTTCGTTACCCTGAAATTTGGAGCGGATACGTGTGTTTTATCTTAAATATGACCTAAATACACATTTCTAATGTCAATTTTTAAAGAAAATCGGCATTAGAAAATCGGCATTAGCGTTGCTAATTCCATGTTTTTTTGATAGATTAACGCCATTCTCAACTTTTAATTGAGTGAGTAATGGAGTTTGTTCGAAGCCAATGGAAGCGAGAGCGCTAGCGACCGCGAAACTTGCGCGTTCAGTAACGTTTTTCCATGATCGGACAAGTACGAACAAACCCTTGATGAAATACGGCGCTACTGTGCATGCACGTTTCGCGGTCGCTAGCGCTCTCGCTTCCATTGGCACTGTAAAAGTTGAGAATGCCATAGATTAAATGAAAAAACATCCCTGTTTCTACTGTGCGTGAGTATTATCATATTTTAGAGGATACGTTTGTTGGCTTTTTAGTGCCTGCATGGACAAAAACAGTTAAGCGTAAATCAATGAGTACCGCTAAATTTTATTTATTTGATTGTGGTGTAAAACACACACTGGCCGGCATTAAAACGCTTGAACCTGCAAGTGATTATTATGGTCAAGCATTTGAACATTTTATTGCATTGGAATTGCGTGCCTACTTAAGTTATCGGCGTTTGCATTTTTCATTGAGTTATTGGCAGTCGCAACAACATCATGAAGTGGATTTTATTATTGGCGATGATATTGCTATTGAAGTAAAATCGACAAATAAAATTAATGATAAACATTTGAAGGGCATTCGTTTGCTAATGCAAGAAAATATTTGTAAAAAGTATATTATGATCAGCCATGACCCTGTCAATAGAAAAAGTGACAATATAGAAATTATTTTCTGGAAAGATTTTTTAAAAAAATTATGGGAAGATAAAATAATTTAAAAAGAGGTTTACATGAGCAAACTGTTATCTATCCTCGTTCTTTGCGGTGGGCAATCCACTGAACATGATATTTCATTGTTATCAGCTAAAAATGTGATTGAACGATTAGATAAAAATAAATATGCCGTGTCTGTTGCGAAAATAGAACATAATGGATCCTGGGTTTTTTTTAAAACCGCAGACGATTTTTTCTCACGCTCACGCTCACACCTAATGCAAATTATGCCTGGCGATAAAAACCCCTTTGGTGTTCCTATTGATTGTATATTTCCTGTTTTACACGGAAAAAACGGTGAAGACGGCACCATTCAAGGCATGTTAGACATACTCAATATTCCTTATGTCGGTGCAGATTGTTTGAGTTCAGCCATTGGCATGGATAAAGAAGTATTGAAACGATTATTAGAGGCGGCTGGTTTGCCGGTGGTTTCGCGTTGTTTAGTACGAAAGCAAGAAGCACAAACAATCCAGTATGCTGAGATAAGCAAAAAATTAGGCAAAACTGTTTTTATAAAACCCAACAGTTTGGGTTCGGCCATTGGCATAAATAAAGCTGTTGATGAAAAATCTTTTTATGAAGCGCTAAAAAATGCCTTTCAATATGATGAATATGTATTAATTGAAAAAGCGGTTATGGGTCGTGAAATTGAATGTTCTGTGCTAGGAAATGAAAATCCCAAAGTATCATTGCCAGGTGAAATCATCAATCACACAGAATTTTATTCCTTTGACGCAAAATATATCGATGGAGCAGCAGCGACGGTAAAAACACCTGCAGATTTGCCACCTGAATGTATTACGCAATTACAAATATTGGCAATAAAAGCGTATAAAACCTTGCGCACAGTGGGCATGGCGCGCGTTGATTTCTTTTTTTCCCACGAAGGTGAAATTTTTATTAATGAAATTAATACCATTCCCGGATTTACCAATATCAGTATGTATCCTAAAAACTGGGAAGTGAGTGGATTGTCTTATGTTGATTTGCTCGATGAATTAATTCAATTGGGTATTGAACGTTTTGCGTTTAAGCAATCGCTGGTGCGTATTTATAAATGAATCTTATCTAGTCGTCTTGCGCTAATCCCTAGCTCATAGGTGTCTTTCATTCGCAGCGCTGTAAAACAGGCAATAATTAAAAAAACAGGAATAATTAATAAAGCAACTTGATAATTGCCAAGCGAGTAGTGTTCAATTTTATGATCAATTGATAATAAATTTAAGCAGTAGGCGAATAATGGTTGAATAATCATACCGCTCACCATTACGCAGGCATTCATAAAACCCACTGCTGTTGCTGTTAATCGCAATTCAACTAAATCGCGAGTAATAGCAAAACAACTAATTTGTGCGCTTGAGAACAAGGCAAATAAAAACAATAATGCAGATAATAAAATATGCGGTAAACTTTGCGGAAATAAAATAATAGGTAAAAAGGTAAAACAGGATAATAAGCAGCCATAAAATAAAGTGCGTCGTCGAGAACCGAATTTTTCGGATAAATAACCATGCAAAGGTGACCCGACAAACCAACCTAAAAAAATCATATCAACATAATAGCTTGCTGCATGGGCATCAATGTGTAATGCCTTTTGAAAATAAGAATTTCCCCATTGTTCGGCCAATAAAGACAATGATAAATAAAGAGAGCAACCAATAAAGCCAGCTTGCAGCATTGTTTTTGAAGATAAGATTTTTATCAATGATGAACCCAGCACTTTAAAGTTTAATGGTTTTATTTTTCGTGCTTGCCCGCTAAATTCATGTTTGTCGTAAACAGAAAATAAAAATATGCCGTTTAATATCAGCCCCAACCAAACGCTGTCTGTGATAACGGGATGCCATCCCAGATGATCGACAACCCAGCTCATCGCTGTTTCGCCGAACATAGCACCTAACATACCCAGTGATGTGCAAAGACCAACGAAAAAGGAAAAATAATGTCGGGGCAACCAATCGGCTGCTAACTTTAAAGCACCGACAAAGGCAAAGGCACTGCCTATGCCAATTAAAAAGCGTGCAAGACCAGCGATAAAATAGATGTGCGTTAAACCAAAAATCCATGTGCCAGAAACACAAATAATAATTGCCAAAATCAACACACGTCGTGCACCAAATCGATCAGTAATGATGCCGACCACCAATTGCAATGGTGTGTAAGCCCAGTAATACATCGAAGCAAGCAATCCCAGCCCGCCATCACTGATTACAAAATAGAGGCGTAATTGCTTGACCATTAGTCCGGGCTCTATGCGTAGTAAATATTCATAGGTGTAAAACAAAGCGGCCAGCGCACACACAAACCAAGCAAAATATAAGGATGAATGTACTTTTTGAGAAATAAATTTTTTCAAGAAATTTTCCTAAATGATAAATGGTTGGCAATAAGTTTAGTTCTGATTAGGTTTTGGTAAGTTTATCTATTGCAAAATATTGAGCGGTTCCAACGATTTTTTCACGTTCATTAAACGTGACTAATTGATCAAGCACCGCTTCACTATTTCCATTTTGCTGGATTGCTGACAACGTTGTTTGCATTGCTTTAATGGCTGCTCTTTGAAGGTCAGAAGGGATGATAACAACACAATAACCTAATTCTTGCAGCTTGGGTAATGGCACAACAGGTGTTTTTCCGCCATGAAATTGATTAATTAATTTTGGGCCTGGAATTGTTTTGGCAATCATTTCAATTTGTTGAATGGTTTCAGGTGCTTCAACAAAAATCATATCCGCACCCGCTTTTTTGTAGGCTTTTGCTCTGAGAATGGCGTTGTCAAATCCTTCTACTGCTATAGCATCTGTGCGCGCTATCAATACAAATTCTGGATTAGATAAGGAACTGCGTGCAATACGTATTTTATGACACATTTCATCGGTGGAAACTAAGGTTTTATCATCCAAATGACCGCAACGTTTTGGAAAAGTTTGATCTTCCAAATGTAATCCCGCTACGCCGATACGTTCAAACTCAAGTACGGTGCGTCTGACATTAAGCGCATTTCCAAATCCCGTATCTGCATCAGCAATAATGGGTAATCCAGTTACATTAACGATGTGAGAAATACTGGCGCACACCTCAGTCATACTTAATAAACCAATGTCAGGATAACCCGTACTTCGGGCAATTGCCCCACCGCTGGCATAAAGAACAGGAAATCCTGCTTGTTTTGCCAGTAATGCAGATAACCCATCGCTCACACCGGGAGCAACCAATATTTTCCCGCTGTTAATGAAATTTCGTAAAACCTGCACTGCATTCATATTTTTACATCCCTTATTGCCACTCAGATTCTGTATTTTAATTCAAGCATATTCTGCTATAAGTACTATTTTGAAACAATGACTTTTATGACCGGTATTTATTGTAACATAGACTGCATGACAGAATATCGGTAAAATTTCATGTGGCGTTTGTATGCCATTTTTAGTATTGACACATGTTGCAAATGAGTTTACAAAATGCCTCAATTCATCCACCTTAAATCGCACTCTGAATACTCGCTTGTCGATAGCATTCTTGATATCGATTCACTGGTGAAAGCGGCTGTTGACAATAAAATGCCAGCGATTGCAATTACTGATCGTGTTAATTTATTTGGTCTGATTAAGTTTTATAAAAAAGCACTGGAGTCGGGCGTAAAACCTATTATTGGCTCTGATCTCATATTAAAAGAAAACAAAGAATTTTTTTTATTGACAGCGCTTTGCAAAAACAACAAAGGTTACGCCAATCTTCGTGAATTAATTTCTAAGGCGTATTTACAAGGACAAATCAATAATATCCCGACTATTTCATGGGAATGGTTAATTCAACACCGCGAAGGTTTAATTGTTTTATCGGGTGGTCGATATGGGGATATGGGTAAAGCATTTCTATCAGAGGATGCGCCTCTAGCGCTTCAACGCATAACGCGTTGGAAAAATTTTTTCCCCAATGATTTTTATTTAGAATTACAGCGAACTAATCGTGATGGCGAAGAACGATATTTGCAATCTGCAATTCAATTAGCAGAACAATTTTCTGTGCCGGTGGTTGCAACCAATGATGTGCGATTTTTAACAGCAGCAGATTTTGATGCGCATGAAGCCCGCGTGTGTATTCAGTCTAGTCGTGTGTTGAGTGATACTAAACGTCCGAAAAATTACAGTGATCAACAATATTTTCGCACCGCGGCTGAGATGGCGGCATTATTTTCAGATATTCCAGAAGCACTGCAAAATACGGTGGAAATTGCAAAGCGGTGTACAGTAGAATTGCGATTGGGTGAAGCTTTTTTGCCGCAATTTCCATTACCCAATGGTATTCACCTAGAAAATTATTTTGAAAAAAAAGCAGATGAAGGATTACGCGAAAGGCTACCAACGCATTTGGACGTCCCTGTTACTTATTACAAACGTCTTAAACACGAACTTTCTGTTATTAATAAAATGGGCTTTGCCGGCTATTTTTTAATTGTTGCTGACTTTATCGCTTGGGCAAAAGCCAATAAAATCCCCGTTGGCCCGGGTCGTGGATCGGGTGCAGGCTCATTGGTTGCATATGCATTGGGTATCACTGGATTAGATCCGTTGGAACACGAATTATTATTTGAGCGGTTTTTAAATCCAGAGCGGGTATCGATGCCAGACTTTGATATTGATTTTTGCATGGATAATCGCGATCGTGTGATTGAATATGTCTCAGAAAAATACGGACGCGATGCTGTATCGCAAATTATTACCTATGGCACGATGGCGGCGAAAGCGGTTATACGCGATGTAGGACGTGTATTGAGTTACCCTTATGGATTTGTCGATAAAATTGCAAAATTAATTCCTTTTGAAATTGGCATAACATTAGAAAAAGCATTAACGCAAGAAGTTGAGCTTGCAAAATTATATGCAAGCGATAATGAAGTGACTACTTTAATTAATTTGGCAAAAAAATTGGAAGGATTAGCGCGTAATGCAGGAAAGCATGCGGCTGGCGTGGTGATTGCATCAACGAAATTAACGGATTTTGCGCCACTTTATTGTGAAGCGGGTTCAAATCAAATTGTGACACAATTTGATAAAGATGATGCGGAAGCGGTGGGCTTAGTGAAATTCGATTTTTTAGGGTTGCGCACCTTAACAATTATTCAATGGGCGGTGGATGCGATTAATGCTGTTCCCCCCTTTGAAAAAGGGGGGCTAGAGGGGATTTTAAACATTGAAAAAATCCCATTAAATGACCCTAAAACCTTCGCGCTTCTTCAATCCTGCGCAACGACCGCCGTATTCCAATTTGAATCACGTGGTATGAAGGATTTAATTCGTCGCATACAACCTGATTGTTTCGATGAATTAACCGCAATCGGTGCATTATATCGTCCTGGCCCCTTGGAATCAGGCATGGTGGATGATTTTATAAATCGAAAACAAGGTCGTGATAAGGTCCATTACTTTCATCCTGATATCGAATTTATTTTAAAGCCAACCTATGGTGTGATTTTATATCAAGAACAAGTGATGCAAATCGCGCAAGTATTATCAGGTTATTCACTCGGTGCCGCCGATTTGTTACGTCGTGCGATGGGTAAGAAAAAACCAGAAGAAATGGCAAAGCAGCGTGATTCTTTTGTGAATGGGGCTAAAAATCGCGGTGTAGATGAAAAAATTGCAGCCCATATTTTTGATATCATGGAAAAATTCTCGGGCTATGGATTTAATAAATCCCATTCTGCAGCCTACGCATTAATTTCATATCAAACGGCCTATTTAAAAGCGCATTATCCTGCTGAATTTATGGCAGCTGTTTTATCGTCTGATATGGATAATACAGATAAAGTGGTTGGTTTTTATCATGAATGTCAGTCGATGAAATTAGTCGTGTTAAGGCCGAATATCAATAACAGCGATTATCGATTTAGCGTGAGTGGGAGCGAAAGCGCGAATCAGCACGCACGTGTGAGCGTTAGAGAACGAGTAAGTGCGTTTGGTTGTATTAAATACGGACTCGGTGCGATTAAAGGCGTTGGTGCAGCCGCTGCCAAACATATTGTCGAAGAACGAAACAATAACGGCCTGTATAAAGATCTTTTTAATTTTTGCGAACGTTTAAATTTACACACGGTTTCGCGTCGTACAATAGAACCATTAATTCGTTCTGGTGCAATGGATGATTTTAAAGTAAATCGCGCTACTTTATTGGCGTCGATTGACAAAGCAATTAAAGCCGCTGAACAAAAAAGCAAATCACAGATATCCGGACAGGCTGATTTATTTGGCGAAATTGCAGAAGAAAATGCATTGCCTGATTATCAATTTATAAAAAATGAAGATGCATTAATGAAATTGGAAGGTGAAAAAGCCGTATTGGGACATTATTTGAGCGGGCATCCTATTAAAATCTATGAAAATGAATTATCACATTTAACCACCAGCCAATTTAATGCGTTATCTAGCCATATTGGTAAAACAGCTACCGTCGCAGGATTATTAATTAATATAAAACGAATCATCACAAAAGCGGGTAAGCGCATGGCGGTTTTATCGCTAGAAGACCGAACGGGTGTTGTAGAAATCACCGTATTTAATAAACTACTAGAAGAAGTGTCGCCTTACTTAGAGAAAAATCACATTTATATTGTTCACGGGAAAGTAGAAGAAGATAGTTTTAATCAAAATGTTCGCATGCTTGCAGAGTCAATTGAACAGTTGGATATTAAGCGTGCGCAATTGGCAAAGCGATTGGTGATTTTTGTCGATTCAGAAAGTAGGGTAACACAATTGTTGGAAGAGTTGGCGCCGGTGATGCAACCATTTTGCGGCGGTGATTGTCCGATTGAGCTGATTTATAAAACTGAGACAGCAAAAGCAACCCTAAAAATGGGCGAAAAATGGAGCGTGCATCCAACAAATACCTTGCTTGCACAATTAAAGCAATTGTGTGGTGAAGCGTTTGTCAAAGTAGGGTATTAATCTACATTGTAACGCATTTATGTTCACGCTTTTCCTGTGTTTTCAATAGATCCTTTTCCGCATTTAGCATTTTTTTCTCTAATATTTCAAGTTCATTGGGTGTAAAACAGGCATCTGAATTAAAGTGGTTTTTTATTTCTTGTAGTTTGTAATTGGCTATCTGCACCTTTTTTCTATTTTCATTTCTAACGTTTGCAGTGAGGGCTGGTTTTGAATAAAAAGCTTTTATTTTTGTTTCTTCTTGATAAGTTTCAAATATATTTTTTATCTGTGTAATCCCTTTTTGCCCTAGGTGAACAGGTACTCTTAAACACAATCTCGACAAAAAATCATCGGTAAACATAAATTCAAGCTTTTTATAATTTTTGATATTGAGTTTCACGACGAGCTCTGAAAGAGAGGGGAGCGCGGTTTTATTGAGGATAATAAAATGTGAAAATGCATTGCTGGGGATAAATTCATTTATTTTTTCATGTTCCTCAGTCAAATCGACATAAAAATATTCAAAAAATAGCAACAGGCCTTTGGTTTGATTTTCGGAAAAAGTGCAGTTAAATTTTCTTAATGTTATTTCAGCTGGCGCCAATGGGTTTAATTTTGCGGCTGTGTGTGCCAAGCAATGAATAATGCACTGATAGCTCGGGCGTTTTGAAGGATGGTTGTTTTTCATCATATTAATAAGAGAATGTAAACCTGATTTCACCTCGCTGAAATTATTGGGAATTAATGCATAAAAGTCATAAAGTGATTGACCCAATGCATATATGTCCGATGAAAAACTATATTTAAAATTAGATTCGATGTAAGTGTCGGGTGATAATCCGTATATTTCTGGGGCAATGTAGTTGAGTGTTCCGCATATTGGGTTAGTTTTCATTGATTTTTTTTCATTTGTGTTTAATGTAGCTAGCCCAAAATCACCAATGATGGGATTGTAATTTGCATCTAAAAAAATATTTTCGGGTTTAATGTCTCTGTGAATAATGTTTAGACTGTGAATTTGTTGAAGTTGTTTTGTGGTGTTAATAAAAATTTCAAAAACCTGCATAAAACCTATTTTTGCTTTTTCCAATAGTTCTAAAACAGAAAATAAACTATGTGGAAAATAGGGCATAAAGAAAAATACTTTGTTTTTTTCTAAAGACAGGGCAAATAATAAATGTAATTGAGTTAATTCCAGGAAAAATCTTTCATTGGCTAATAGCGTGTAATTGTCCTTATTACCTATACGAACCCAACATTTCTTGACAGCAATAGTTTCGCCGGTCCTTGCTGTTAGTCGTTTGATGATTCCGTACGAACCAACATTAACATAGCTTCTGGGCGATAAAGATGCGTAAATTTTACCATTAACATTGTAGAAAGGGTGTTGTAATGTAATTTCCTTTTTTTGATTATGCTCGTTGGTTATTGTTACTTGGATAAAAACTTTTTTATGGGTAGGTAATTTTGAACATCGTGGGGCGTCCTTTAGATGATAGCGTGCACTTGCCCATACACAAGCCCATTTCTGCGGATCGTAAGTGTGGGGTCGTTGTCCAGAAGGTAATAATTTCTTGTTTTTATCTTCATCTGTGTAAAGCATATAAATGCCATTTCTCAATACGATAAAAGGATGGTTAAAAGTAACTGTTTCTTTGCTGGTTTGAATGTTAGAAGAGTATGCAATAGCTTGTGTGGCTGTTGAGCATGGTAATTTTAATTGCTTAGGATGTGCTGCAAAATAAGCTTGGGCTACTGCAAATTCATCAGGGTCAATAATATTGCTTGAATCAATTTTTTTATACGTTACCGCGTTGCTATTTTCTGAGAATGTGTATACCGCTTGTTCTGAGGGCTTCATGTCGATGCGCATTTATTTACATCTCTTGTATAAATTCGATTAAACGACGATTTTCTCGAGAAATTCATTTGCCATATTCACAAATACTAGCAAAAATGCGTTGTTTTTCGCTATCCTTAGCTTTATTTTTTTGCTTGGATACTTTTACTTTGTTCGTATATTGGAAATTCAATATTATATATTGCTGGTGGAAAAAAGGTGAATTTGTTTGGTTTAGAAGAAGATGTAATGACGGGGCGATTTTTCTCCACTGTTTTTTTTGCTTCATGTATTGCCGCTTGTTCATCTGGACTGAGTTTTACGCCATAATTATTTGCTAGCCATGTTTTGCTTGAACTGAGGATTGCATAAGCATTCTTTAAAGTATTTTCACGCATTTCGGTAGCATTTGTTAAATCATCTGTTGAGATTGTCATTGGGTGTTCTCCTGGTTGATCTGAAATTAGAGTTTAGATATATAGTACAAAATACGCCTTTAATCTTAAAATAATCTTAAAATTTAAAATTAATAAAACGTTAATTTTTTGAGTATTTATTTGGTTTGTGAAACACGAAAAACAAGTGAAAATATACGTGAAGTTATAATACCGAGGGGGGGGCTCGAACCCCCACAATGTCACCATCACCGGATTTTGAGTCCGGCGCGTCTACCAGTTCCGCCACCTCGGCTTAAAGTGTGAGAAGTATATCGGGCTATCTAAGCAAATTCAAGAACTCACTCCGTGTGCGATCGTCGCTGCGAAAACAGCCGAGCATCATGGATGTCACCATGTTAGAATTTTGTTTTTCAACACCACGCATCATCATGCACAAATGTTTTGCTTCAATAATGACGCCAACGCCTTTTGCACCAGTTATTTCTTGAAGGCATTCGGCAATTTGTTGTGTTAGGTTTTCCTGAATTTGAAATCGACGCGCAAAATGATCTACGATTCGTGCAATTTTTGATAGACCCAATACCTTTTTATCGGGTAAATACGCAACATGGCATTTTCCAATAAACGGTAATAAATGGTGTTCGCATAAAGAATAGAGCTCAATATCCTTTACAATTACCATTTCATCCATGGTTGATTCAAAAATGGCGCCATTAATTATTTTGTGTAAATCTTCGCGATAACCCTTCGTTAAAAATTCCATTGCTTCACGCGCACGAAGTGGCGTTTTTTTCATACCCTCGCGTGTTGGGTCGTCGCCGCTGATGCGGATGATATCAGCGATGTGGGACTCGATTATGTTTGTCATGTTTATATGCCGTTTATTTAAAGTTCAATCACCCCATCGACGCACTCATCTGCCGCCCACCTAGTAAATGGAGGTGGATATGATACACAACCTGACCACCCTGTCTATTACAATTCATTAATAGTCGAAAACCAGCGTCTGAAATGCCCAATTCAGCGGCTATTTTTTTAGCGACGAGCAGCATTTTTCCGGCGAGTTCGGTATCGGCGTTTTCCAGATCATTGACTGTTTCAATATGTTTGCGCGGAATAATTAAAATATGATGTGGTGCTTTTGGCGCTATATCATTAAAGGCAATGATATCTTTATCTTCATATAATAATTTGGTGGGTATTGCCCCTGTGGCGATTTGGCAGAATAGGCAGTTCATGTGTGTATCCTCTTAAATTAGCACCGAAACGCGGGCGGTAGCCTGCGTGCGATTTAAATTAGCACTGAAACGCGGGCGGTAGCCTGCGTGCGATTTAAATTAGCACCGAAACGCGGGCGGTAGCCTGCGTGCGATTCTTAAATTAGCACTGAAACGCGGGCGGTAGCCTGCGTGCGATTCTCGCAATAATCGTCAACCACCTCAATGCCCTGTTGATTTATTTTCGGTTAATTTAACATTTTTCAGCAACAGGACCAACGGTATAAAACAAATCAATAAAATACAGATTAAACGATAAGCATCGATAAAAGCAATCATGTTTGCTTGTGATGATAATTGCATTTGCAGTTGAATCAACGCATGCGGGTTATGTAATGTATAATTTTGTCGATCTAACCATACGCGTAAATTATTATTAAATACGTTAATATGTTCATTCAAATGCATCCAGTTAATTTGCGTTTCGCGGGCAACCAGCGTACTCAATAATGAAACACCGATAGAGGTGCCGAGCATTCTGCCATAGGTAAACAATCCAGCTGCTTCTGTAATATTTTTTTGCGGCATTGTCGCAAGGGAGTAGGTGGTGAGCGGCACCATAAATAATCCTAAGCCGGCACCAAAAATCGCATTCATAATAATAAAATTATATTGCGTGGCCGCAAGCGATAAAGTTGAAAGATAATAGGTTGCAATCGCAGACAGTATTAAGCTGACACATAATAAATTTTTTACGCTAAAGTGTTTCATTAAAATGGAAGAAAATCCCATGGATACAGCACTTCCAGCGCCCAAAGCAATCATGGTATTTCCAGCGATCAGCGGCGTGTAGTGAAATAAATTTTCTAACATAATGGGTTCAAGTGTAACGAAACCAAATAAACAAGCGCAAAAAAGAGCAAGTAAAATGGTGCATAAAGTAAAATTCTTATCCGAAAAAATAGATAATGTGATAACAGGTGTTTTATGTGAAGAAGATCGCATAATAAATAAAAGGATGGAAAATAAACTAATGGCTGCTAATAGTAAAATAAAATCAGAATGAAACCAATTATTCGAATTACCTTGATCAAGAAAAATTTGCAAACAACCGATGGCAATAAACATGAACACAACACCGAGATAATCTATTTTTTGATTTATTTTTTTTGCCTTAGGGATAACTATCATTGTCATGATTAATCCTAAAAAACAAATCGGCGCATTTAAATAAAAAATCCATCGCCAAGAAGCGTGCGCTACAATATAGCCGCCCAATGTGGGGCCACAAACGGGTGCTGCCATAATACCCAAGCCCCAAATCGACATCGCCTTGCCTTGTTCTTCTAATGGAAAACTGTCACGTAAAATGGATTGTGATAGCGGAATAAGTGCTGCACCAAACGCGCCTTGCAATAATCGATAAATAACCATTAAATTTAATGAATTTGCTGTGCCACATAAAAAAGAGCTGATCATAAATCCAGTGACATCAACTATTAATAATTGTTTTGTACCCAGTCGATTACTTAAAAATCCGGTGAGCGGTAACATCATGGCAGCGGCGACGACGTAGGAGGTGAGCACCCAGGTAATTTGATTTTGATCTGCATTTAGGGAAGGCATCATGTTGGGTAAGGCAACATTCACAATGGTTGAATCTAATACTTCAAGCACAGCGAGTAGCATAATCGTGATGATGATTAATGTTTTTTGGCTTTGAGAAACTTTCTGATAGCTATTGCTCATAATATTTTTTTGTCACACTGACACTGTTAGGATTGCGTGTCTATCTTCACCGTGCAACTTGCGCCAACTCGCAAAGGATATTTTGGATCGGGATTTATAATTTGAATGTGTACGGGGAAACGTTGCGTGACCTTCAC
>Ga0155553_129_pt3 | contig 25881 bp, 31 predicted proteins | sample RifCSPhighO2_12_FD_107210 | JGI IMG/M metagenome (GOLD analysis project Ga0155553, IMG submission 107210) | Gammaproteobacteria bacterium RIFCSPHIGHO2_12_FULL_38_11
CTTGGGTGGCGTACCAGGATAGAGCGATACTGCGCGTTGACTTTGGTCAAACATATTACGCAACGTAACAATTTGCGAAGGATCCAACGGCATTAAATTACGAACCACTTTCACAAAAGCAGCGCGACCATTGCTTGTATTGCCCAATGAATTTTTATGTATTTTCGCCGTTGAAGCTGTCGATGATGTTTCAGTTTCTGCCATATCAGCAGTGGATAAAGGTGTCGTTGCCGATTCCGTCGTCACCGCTGCAAGCGCATCCTTATCAACAATGGCAGGTGCCAATTTGGCGTTAGGATCTCCGGAATCTCCATATGTTCCAGTTAAAGAAGGCGTTGGCAGTGTGGCTGAAGTTGCTGTTGTGGGCAATGCTGATAATGATTCAGGTGCTGCAAAAGCAACACCAACCATCAAGCCTATCACAATCATTAAAATAAATTCTTTTTTCACCTTGTTCTCTCTCTTTATTCTGATTGCACAACTGGCAAAAACTGATTAATCGCAATTTGACTTGGATAATCCTGCACGGCTTCACGTTGTGCGATCAGTGTTATTTTAAGGGGTAAAGGGATTGTTTTTTCTTTATTCGTAAAGGTAATCATAATCGGCATCTCGATTTTCCATATATATCGACCACCCAACACGCCTTCATATTGCATCACAGGCGCACCTGTGACCGTCGCATCCGATACCATGCTTAAATTTACTAACGTATCTAAATCGCCACTCTGCTTGAATGCACTCAAAAACCAATGCCATCCACTTGGTGTAAAATTATTAGATGCGCGCTGTAATTGTTCGCGCCAATGAATAAAATCCAAGCTAAATGCTTCGTGAACTGCGTTAGTCGCCCACTGTAATACATAATTGTTACTCACGACTGGATCTGTTAACGGATGCCATTTAATTAATTGATAAGCTGCATTGGTTGCAAAATATTGTGGTTCCGGTGGATTAATATAACGATAGATAATTGAAGCTGCCAATAATATATTAATAAAAAAAACAATGATGAGCGCAAATACAGCGCGGCGATAGTTATCGCGATAAAAAGCATTACGCTGCAAAACTAACGTTAAACCTTCTCGATTTATATTTTCAGTTTTTTCGCTCATATTTTCTCACACACTTTTAATTTGCAGATACCGAACTAAAATCAATTACTTGAATGCCTTGTGGTGCATTTAATGTGGGGACACGTTGAACAGTCATTGTTACTAATAGCGTGCGTTTTATTTCTTGATTGGCACTTGTATAAGTCACTAATAATTTCATTTGTGCTTGCCAGGTAAATCGACCATTAACAATCATACGCACAGGAATAATCACAGGGCCAGAAACAACCGAAGTCACAATCAAATGGCTTTTTGTTATTTCAGAAGTTAAAGGCGTTATAGCAGCCATCATCTTTTCCCAACCCTCTTGCGTAAACTTGTCTTTTACTTGATTCAATTGGGCTTGAAAATTTGAAAAAGTTAAATTATAAATTCGTCGTGTCGTTAATGCTGACCATTGCATGATAAATTTACTGGTCACAACAGGTTCGGACAATGAGTGCATTTGCGTTACGATACCGGTTATCGTCGCTGCATAATAAGGCGGTTGCTGTCTATCGTAAGAAATCCACGCTAAAATTGCGGATAAAATCGCACAAACAATTATCATAAATGTCAACAATTTCATCGTGCGTTGATAATTGTCGCGATAAAATTCGTTTAGCTCAAGCGCCGTTTCTTGTGCCTGTGTGTTTATTTTTTCTGCTTCTAATACCATGCTTTATTATCTCGATAATAACGAAAATGCACTTCAACGCGTCGATTAAATCGACGACCACTCGGGCTGCCACTCCAGGCAACTTCATTTTTGCTGCCTTTTCCAACAGCATAAATTAATCGCGCATTAATGCGCTGCGTTGTAAAATATTTTAAAACAGCATTTGCTTGTTGTTGCGTTAATTCATCGGTCACCGTACCAAACTTCGTTCTCATTTCCACAACGGGTTTATTAGCATAACCATCAATTTCAACAGAAATTTTAGGGTATGTCAGCATGAAATCAGCCGCAACATTTAATAATGATTTATAATTCTCGTTAATTTCAGCAGTATCGTTATCAAATAAATCATCACTGGGAAAAATAAATGTCCATGTTTGCCCTAGTCGTATTACTTGCACACCGTATTTTTGCAATAAGCACATGTCATACATACGTCTTAATATGAGCGGCACTGGTTTAGGGGGGATGATAATAGGCATGGGTTTTTTAACCAGCTTCATATCAAGATATTTTTGACACGACGAGCAATGGCAACCACTGAGGGCGAAAATAACAAGCAGGCCTAAAAAAGCAAGGCGAATGTAAGGCTGGCATCTTTTTTTCAATTGTGCGTCCGCTGCATCGATCAACCAACCAATAATCTAGCAAAGAATGCGTAAGAAATATATAGTACAGAAACGGTCTTGATGGCTTTTTAGAATTGGAAACTGTTTGGAAAATATCGTGGATAGGAATAATCGTAATGCAATACCATCGAGCAGTCAATTTAACGCCTCTGTCCACAGATCATAGTTCATGCGCGTGTTTCATCTCTTCCTGCGAAACAAGTTTCACTATGTTTTCACTTAATGGCGCATCAGTTTCACTTAGGCATTAAAGTGAGATTTTTCAGATAGTTAAAATTCGAGGGTATCAAAAAACTCAGAAGAAACTGATTTTCCCCCTAATTACCCTATAATTACCTCGTTATTAACCGAATTTGCATTTTTAAATTTCAGGTATTTATGAGCAGACAAAATGTATTAGAAACGCAGTTTGCCAAAAAGCTTCCCGCAACAGCATTGGAAGCATTAACAACCCCGGATGCACAATTGCATTTAGATTCACCGATGAGTGCACATGCTGCATTTGTATTTACTCATATTTATTCTAACCCCTATCCTAAAAAACGCGGTGTTTCTGAGAAACGTCATTGTCATGGTATGTCCCATGTATCACGCGTTGCAGCGTATGTGCCAGTGCTCGCGAATTTATATCGAAAACACAATGATTCTGATGCGCAACAACTTTCAACCGAAGATATTCAATTACTCCAAATCGCCGCATTATTTCATGATTCAGCACGTGAAGATGATGAACATGATCGTTGGGATAATGAAAGTGCAACCTTGTTGTATGTTTATTTGACGTGCGCATTAAATGTTTCAAAAGAAAAAGCGGTGATGATCGCAGAAGCCACTGCAAACAAAGATTATAAAAGCACGTTTGCGCCTTATCAAAAAATCAGTGAAAATGAAAATGGTGAAATTATTTGGCGTGCTGTAGAAGCAGAAAAATCACCTGACAAAAAAAATATTTATCAAAAAATTATTCATGATGCAGACTGTTTAGATATTATTCGCGCGCGTCCTGCTTTTGATGCCAGTTATTTGGATTTTCACAAAGATATTGCTAAAACAAAACCAGAAGCCTTTAAAGAAATGGCGATATTGATTACTGAAGCGCGTGGTTTAATTGAGGATGAGGGGGATACGTATCGTCGGTTAAATCCGACAAAAAAAACAGAATATGAATGCACAGAAGGTTTACAAAAAATACAACAAGACATTAGAAAAACCACCACGCTTATGAGTCAACTAGGCGGTAATTTATTCTCGGTAGAAAAATTAAAAACACTATCTTTTTTAACTGATGAAAAACCGTATTTATCAGGCTCAGAATTATCTTCTGAAAATTTACGTGCCGCATTGCGAGAAGGAAAAATATTTGCGCGTGGTATTATCTTCTCATCATGTCGAGCTAAGAAACACGATGAATCATTGACCGCATTAGAATTACGCAAAACATTTCGCGCAACCGGCATTCCCACGCAAAGCAAAAAAGACAACAGAGTGGAAAAATCAGGTAATCCTTCGCGTTCAGTGACGATGCTAGGTCATGGTACAGTCACCTATGCACGCGCAGGGTTTTTAGTATTAGACCCCACACTTGCTCAAATTGAAAAAGTACATGGCGGTGATGCGGGAACTGGTGTCGGAAAAAAATTAGCAAAGCGGCAAACTGAAAGCGAAAAATCAGACGCATTGAAAAAATTGCATTTTCAGCAACAAAAAGGTGGATTTACTGCATATAAACGTGGTTTTTCACACAATGAAATTACTTATCACGTTGACCATTATGATGCAATTTATTATAGCAGCGATACACGCGTTGAAGAAAATGGCTCTGTTGGTGTTAACAAACTTTCCTGTTGCGAAATCATGGGGAAATTAAATGCCATTTTCCTACAGCATGAATACAAAACACAATATCACCAAACTAAACAAGAATTTTTAAAACAGTGGCCAGAAGATGGCGAAGCGCGATTTTTGGCATTACATGGCACAAATGATACTTTACCCATTATTAAATATTCAGGTGCGCATAATCACATTGAACTCGAATCGGCCGAAACGTTTTCTGAAGATAATATTGTAAAAATGTGGGGAGATCTTGCAGAAATCACCATGCGCAATGATCTATTAAAAGAACATGACACAGGTCTTTGTAGTTGCAGCATTGATGATTTAAAAATTTATTGCATGTACGAAGGGATGCAACAAGTTAATGAGTTTGGACGCCCGCAATCAGCCGATAGTAATTATCCACCTGAATTAAAAGAGCGCGTTTCCAAGGAAATTGAGGAGAGACGCGCAAAAGTTTTAACAGAAGATAGAAAAAAATTGGAAGATCAGCTCTCAATCTATAGTGAGGATGATTTTGATTTAGCGCTTTTGCATGCAACACTTCCTGCGTTACTCAAGCACCCAGATATTTTTCACACATATCGACAATCTATTGAAATGATAATCGAAACTGCTTTGCGATCATCCGATTTTGCAATGGAGGCAATTTTCTCTGGATTTGGCACTCATGGTGTTTCCTATTTTTTAAAATCAAAGACATTGCCATCTTTTTCGGATGCAGCACAAGCAATCGCAAATATGGAAGACAAAGACCCTAATCATTATTCGCCTGATATTATTTTATTTTTTGTGCTCGCCAAAAAACTCGGCATGAATAATCTTGAAAATCGCCTCAAAGAACAGACATTAGAGTTTATTCAAAATGAATTGAGCTTGCCAATGGTTATAATCAACGATCCTAATCGCCGATTAACCCTAGCAAAAGAATTTCGCATGATGATGCATATCTTTGGCGTACAGGATGTGTATAAAAAAGATTACGCTGATTTTTTATGGAATCTTTCAACGTTATATCATGAATCTCATGATTATAATTTTCAAAAATTTGATGAACTCTATTCTGAATTGATTCAGGATGCAGAAATTCACCAGGTTTTCAAAGATAAATTACAACGATTAGAAAAATATCCCCCGGAAAATTTTGATGCATTCGTAGATCGTGTAGCGATACGTCGTTATTTAAAAATGGATTTGCCGTCGTGTGATGAATTGGTGGCATATACAACAGAATTACAGACCAGAAATGGCGGTAATGATATCGATCAAAAAAATGGCATATTAAAATTACTCAATACACAAGATGAAAAAGATGCAGTAGTCACTGTTTTTCTGAAAAAAATGTTTGCCGATATTCAAAACGATCTCCCGAGAATTTCTTACGCAATTTTTAATAGATGTATAGTTGATATTCAACAAGTGAGTGATTATTTTTCAGAAAAAACAAAAGCAATCGCTATTTCATCTTTTGATTCCATATTAGCAATGGTGACTCAATTTAATTGGGATCAGCAATTTTTATCTTATTTTACAAAATTAATGATGGATCTTAAATTATTGGGAATGCCAGTCCCCTCTATTATTATTGAGAAAATCCATGAACGTGCAACACAAATCATCGCGTCTTCATTTGATCAAGACAGTATTAATAAAGTCATTGAAATATTTCAGTCTCTTCCGTCTGATCCACAAACACTTGACATTTTAAAACAACTGGAAGAAAAAAAATCACAGGTGACTAAGCTTGACGATCAACAATCATCGCCTATCGTTGGTTTTACACTTGGTCAGTTTCGAAAAAACACAATTGATACAACGGTCAATGATAATATTGCTGTGAAAAAAATTTTTTCTGAACATCCACCAAAGTCAGGATCATTTTGGCATGGCAAGGATCTGGCCAGCATCTCTTTTGAATGCATTATGCGACATGCGTTAGGAGAAAACAATAAAGGATTTTTTGGCGGACATTCAGGCACAGATACCAAAAAAGCACTGCAAGATTACGGTATTAAATTTGATAAAGAATTTTTAGCAATGAGTATTGATGAAAAAGTTCGCACTGTTAGCAAGGCAATCAACGCTGCACCTCAACAACATGCGCTCAGCAAAGCCGCTGAGGCACAAGGTCCAAAAAAATAAATATTTTTTAAACTGCCGAAGATCCGAATCGAACGGACGACCTCCTGATTACGAATCTATTTCACATCGATATCAAACAGTATCAATCAATTTCACGTTAATGTATTTAATGCTTGTAATTAAGCGTTTTCATGAATATCATCTGTTCACTCAGTATCACTTAATATCAAACAAGAACACGATTAAGTGTACCCAGAAGTGTACCCCGGCAGAATCAAGCAGAATAAAAAATAAATTCTTTTTGCATTGCCACTTTTATCACTTTCATCACCTTCTCTTTCAGGAAGAAAAAGTATGAGCAATTTTACAGATACGTATATCAAGGCATTAAAGCCTACAGACAAACGTTTTAAAGAATATGAAGGTGGTGGGTTTGGTATTCGCGTATCCCCTACTAGCGTAAAAACCTGGATTTATCGCTACAAAATTAACGGCAAGACCGACAAAATAACACTCGGGCATTATCCTAATATGAGCTTGGCTAATGCTAAAAAACGTTTTATTGAATTAAGCGAACAACGCAAAGAGGGACTAACGCCGAAAACAGTAATACGACAACAAGCGCAAAAAGAAAATAACACCGTCAAAAAATTAATACTCGATTGGTATTCTGGTTACGCAGAAAAGCATCGTAAAAAACCATTACAAATTAAACAGCAAATCGATGCCAATATCATTCCTTCTCTTGGTAACTTTGCATTAGAAAAAATACAGACAATTGATATCGTTACAGCGCTCGATAAGATTGTATCACGTGACGCACGCATTCACGCAAACAGAGTGTTAAGCACCATCAAACAAGCTTTTAATTACGGCGTCAGTCGCGGTAATTTAACGCATAATCCTGCAGGCACCATTCGCTCTCGTGATATTGGCGGCATAGAAAAACCGCGCGAACGTGTTTTAAGTTTAAATGAAATTAAAAAAATATGGTTATTTCTCGATACTGATGAATGTCAGATGTCACCACAAACAAAAATTGCGATTAAAATTATTTTACTGACCGGCGTTCGCACATCCGAGCTTCGGCTAGCAACCTGGAAAGAATTTGATTTTGATAATTCCTTATGGACTGTGCCAGCTGAAAATTCAAAAGGCGGATTAATTCACAAAATACATTTAAGCGCGCAAGTTAAAGAACTGCTCATTGAATTAAAACAAACAAGCAATTCTCGCTTTGTTATTTGCGGCACTGATAATAATAAAACATTAAGTGAGCATGCGCTTGCAAGAGCGATTGCGCGAATACAAAAACGGGTTGGCATTCCACGTTGGACAGCGCACGATGGCCGCAGAAGTTTTGCAACACATTTAGGCGAAACGTTACGCGTTGATCCTGTCGTTATTGAAAAATGCTTAGGTCACAAAATGCCTCGAATCATGGCGACTTATAATAAAAATGAAATGATGCCTAAACGCAAGGACGCACTGAATCAATGGGCACGCTTAATTGGAAATCTCGTTGAAAATTCTAATGTCATTGCATTGGAGCAAGCTGTATAATCGCGATCAAAATTTTCAAGGATGTTGCACATGAGTAAAAAATAAAAAATTCAGCCTATATTGGGTTCAAAAGTTTGCAAGAAAACATCGACATAACCACCAGTGGCGGCAAGCTAATCTTTCATATTTTCAGTGCGTTAGCGGAATTTGAACGCGACCTCATCAAAGAGCGAACCAATACAGGTTTAAAAGCAGCGCGTGCAATGGGCTACGCTTCGTGTGGATATGTGAGTAAGTTACTTATTAAGATAAAATTTAATTTCAACTCGACTGTTCATTGCAGTTGCTGCACGTTTCAAGCTCTTCAATGTCATATTGCAATTATGTTCTAGACGTTTCCTGACCCACATTTTGTGTGTTATAAAACGGATCGAGCGGAGATTTCAGTAAGGAAAAAGTCAATTATAAATGGTAAACTGCCGTCTAAAGTTTGAGGTAATAATTTATGTATTGGGATGTTGTTTTTGTAAAACCAGAAAAAAATTTTACACTGCATGTTAAATTCGCCAACGGTCTAGAAGGAAAGGTGCGTTTTATGCCGTCGAGTTTAAAACGAAGTATTTTTCAAATGCTTCAAGATAAACCGTATTTTGAAACAGTGTATGTAGATCACGGCGTTGTAACGTGATCAGAAGATTTAGACTTGGCGCCCGATGCAATGCATGACGCCATAAAAGAAAAGGGTGAGTGGATCCTATCTTAATATACTGAGGCGATAGCAATGCAACGTTTACTAATTATTCTTGGCATCATCTGCATTTTAATTGGCATTGCTTGGCCATTAATTAAAAAATTAAACATTGGAAACCTGCCGGGCGATATTATCATTAAAAAACAAAGTTTTTCTTTTTATTTTCCAATTACAACATGCATCATTATTAGCATCGTGATTAGTGTATTATTTTGGATTTTTAAACGGTAATTAATATGAATATATTAGAAAAATTAAAACAATTAGAAATTGAAGCATCTGATTATGGCTTTAAATGGGAAAATCCGCATCAAATTATGTCTCAGATAAAAAGCAAGTGTGATGAAATTGATGAACATTTAAATAATCACGATTCAGATAAGTCAAAATTACAAGAGGAAATTGGTGATCTATTGCACGCCGTATTTTCGCTCACTGTTTTTTGTCAGTTTGATCCAAAAACAACGCTTGAAAATAGCGTGAATAAATTTGAACGTCGCTTTAATCAAGTAAAATTCCTGGCGCAAGAAAAGGAATTGGAAACGCTTAATGACATGTCGTTCGATGAGTTAATGCAATTCTGGGATCAAGCTAAGAAAGAAGTAGGGTGATATGCAAAATAACTTACCCACTATAAAAAATATTTCCATGCAAGAAGCTGCAGCACCGGATGGCGTATGTTTTGGCTGTGGTCATAAAAATGCAGATGGTTTGCAAATTAAAAGTTATTGGGATACGGACAATGTGCACGTCATCATGACGCACACACCAGATGCACGCTATATCGGTTGGCCGCACTTGGTTTATGGTGGATTAATCGCTTGTCTTGTTGATTGCCATAGCAATTGGACTGCCATGGCATATCATTATCGCGCTGAAAATAGAGAAGCAGGATCATTGCCACGAATCGATTGTGTGACTGGATCACTCGGTTTGAAATATGTTAGGCCAACACCAATGGGTGTGCCATTAATACTCAAAGCTCACGTTGAAGGTGAGGTTTCACGTAAGACGCGCGTACTATGTGAAGTGTATGCGGGTGATACATTGACAGTCGTAAGTGATTCCATTTTTGTTCGTGTCGACGTAGGGCATTTAGCAAAAACAGCGCATAAATAACAAACTGCGAATATGATGCTCTAGATTAGGAATAAACAAGATGAAAAAAATCACCATTTATCACAATCCACGCTGTTCAAAATCGCGTGAAGCACTCGCATTACTGCAAGAAAAAAATTGTGCTTTAGAAATTGTGGAATATTTAAAACTACCACTAAATAAATCACAAATTAAAACTCTTTTAAAACAATTGCAGCTGAAACCAATTGAGATGATTCGTATTAAAGAGGAATGTTTTTCAAAGCTTGGGTTATCCAAAACATCAACCGATGCTGAATTAATTAATGCGATGGTGGAAAATCCGATTCTGATTGAGCGCCCCATTATTACTGATGGTGAAAAGGCAGTAATTGGCAGACCACCGGAAAATGCGCTAAAATTGTTATAAGCTTAGATATTCACCTCATGATTGCGCATAGATGGTTTGAGATAATGTTAACAGGTTGGGATGTTAAAATGCAGGATGAAAAACATAAAACTGGAGTGCGTGCTTATTACCCTATTTTTTTAATTGCTGCCTATATTTTTGGTGTAAGCGCGATTAATAATTTTCAGAACGAAAATATGAATTGGTCAGGATTGATGAATCAATTTATGGCTGGTTTTTTTCTTGTATTTTCCGCATTTAAATTATTAGACATCAAAGGCTTTGCAACTGGATATGCTACATATGATTTACTTGCAAAAAAGGTATATTCATATGGATTTATTTATCCATTTTTAGAATTAGCGCTTGGTATTTTATACCTTGGAGAATGGATGCCAACAGCGACACAATGGCTGACGATTATCATCATGAGTTTTTCAAGTATGGGCGTCATCAATAGCCTGCTCAAAAAACAAAAATTCACCTGCGCCTGTTTGGGAACGATTTTGAAAGTGCCATTATCGATTATCACATTGGTTGAAGATTTATTAATGGTATTGTTGGCGGTGGTTGCATTGTTATCACGATAACCCATTCTATTTTTACCTGTGATGTGTGTTGCTCTCACGGCAGAAATGACCTATACTACCAATTTGCCGAGGCAGATTGTGACTATAGGTCATTTCTGCCGTAAAACCATAAAAATCATAACTGGTTGATTGATCATGAAACGTTATATTGCGCCTTTTATTCTCCAAGATCTAAAAAAGAAAATGGTTTTTATTGGTGGACCGCGTCAAGTGGGAAAAACCATATTAAGCAAAAGTATATGCCGTGATTATAAAGAAAATCGGTATTTAAATTTGGATTTAGACAGCGACCGAAAAATTATTTTAAAGCATCAGTGGCCGCAAGACGATCAATTGATTGTATTCGACGAATTGCATAAATATCCTCGATGGAAGCGGTGGATTAAAGGTGTTTATGATACTAAACCCGAACATCAACAATATTTAGTGACAGGTTCTGCACGATTAGATGTATATCGACGTGGTGGGGATTCATTAATGGGACGATATCATTATTGGCGTCTGCATCCATTTACGTTGGACGAACATCCTGCAAAAATTTCTCAAACAGAAGCATATGAACGTCTTATGACTGTGGGTGGTTTTCCTGAGCCATTTATTAATGCAGATAAACGTGAAGCAAATCGCTGGCGCGTTGAGCGTTTTTTGAAAGTAATTCGTGAAGATGTACGAGATCTTGCGAATATTCGAGAAATTCAGTTGCTGCCGTTATTTGTTGATGCATTGCGTGAGCGTGTGAGCGGTATGATTTCATTTGCGAATTTAGCGCGTGATTTAGAAATTGCACCGAAAACAGCGAAATCATGGTTGAGTTTATTAGAACGCCTATATTTATTATTTCCAATTTATCCGCTCACTAAAAATGTTCCCCGTGGTATTCAAAAACCTATCAAAGTATATTTTTATGATAATGCGGATTGTGAAAATGATCCCGCAGTACGATTAGAAAACTTGGTTGCAACGCATTTATTAAAACGATTACAATTTAGAGAAGATTATTTTGGTGAACGTTGTAGTTTGCATTACATTCGCGATCGTGATGACAGAGAAGTTGATTTTGTCACGGTGATTGACGGAAAAGTAATAGATTTAATTGAAGTAAAATTGAAGGACAGCGAAATATCTTCTGCATTAAAATATTATCAACAATTATTGAAACCAAAACAAACCGTGCAAATTGTTGGAAAATTAGAGCGACCATTTGAACAAAATGGAATTCGCGTTACCAACCCAATTGAATTTTTCAAAGATCCGCCGTGGGAAAATGTTTAATGGCGCTCGTAATTAACGCTGCGTAAACACGAATAGTCATGTAAACTAAAACAAACAAACTGACTATAATAGGGATTCTAATGATAGCAATATTTATTGTCTTGTTAATAATTGAAATCGGATGTGCTATTTTTATGCGATCAGTAGCTGAAAAACGAGACGCTAATACTGGCGTATGGTTTATTATTGGTCTTATTATAGGACCTTTCGCATTTATTTTTATTCCCTTTATTAAAAATAGAAAACTCTAATATCACAATGACGACCATCTTGTTTTTTTTAGCATTGTTTTTTCTTGGTCGAAAGTGGGTTAAGTCTCGCTGCTTTGCGACAATATTCTTCTTCTGGCTCGGTGCAATCAATGTCATGGAGATGTTTACATATCTGCCCAATAGAGCATTTATCGACGGCGATATTACCGAATTTTATGATGGATTTGGTATTTCGCCGTTTTGGATTGTTATTCCTGGAACTATGTTGGTGTTATGGGGATTGCATCGCTTTTATAGCAAGGAAACTCATAAGCTATACGCATTATTTCGGAGCAAGAGTTATGGTATTAAACGTTTTTTACTTTATTTAACTTTTTGGCCTTTAACAATGACTTTTGTTTACTGGGTAATGCCAAAGCAATACATAGCGTTATCTTTTCTGGCAAATATTATATCGATTTTAATCGTGATTTATTTGGCAATCTTGGCGGATCCTAGTAAAGAATGAATGGCTGCATCGCCCCGTGTGAGGGGTCCTATAGGAAGCAATGGCATTCGGTTAAGCGCTAATATCTGATAGACTTCCGCCTTTGCAAAAAAGGAAAGGAAATGTCAGATGGAAATGCAATCACAAATCGATTTTTGGAATCAATTACAAGTCCTGATGTGTGTTTACGATGAAAATAAAGCTAGTCTGAAGACAAAATCTGGCAAAGAATGCATCCGACAAATCACAAAGCAGATTCAGGCGTTTGTTGAAAAGGATCGAATAGGACTTAACTCAAAATAATCTTAATTTCTTTTTAGCGGCACTTGCATAAGAGCGGGATATCGATAAGCAGCACCATCACCGGCATCAATCGCACCACCAATAAGTCCACCAAATATAATATTGCCCGCCAACATCGGTTTTGTCCTAGATTCAAAGGTTTTCACATCCTTCAGATAACCTCTTTTTTGACAGGTGACCGCCATCGCTTGCTCGCTTCGATGCACAGTAACAGAACCTGGGGTGCCATTCACAATCCACTTTCCTTTATTATTTTCTAATACGCATTGCGCACCGTTCACAGGCGGTGTTTGTACTGCCACTTTCTGTGATGTGCCGTCAACGATTGACGCACAGCCTGACAATAATGAAACACTTGAAACAAGCGCAATAGTCATGATTAATTTTTTCATTGTTTTTTCCAAGTACAATTGATGTCAAAAATTATTTAATTTTGTGTATTCTAATCAGCATTTATGACGCATTAATTACATTCGCAGTAATCGTATTACCCGAGATCGAAAAAACACACTTCATTTGTGTTCTTGGGGCCCAACCAGAATTTGTGTAAGTAACAGTAATCGGCGAATTTTCAGCGGTTTTAATCGCATCTATAGTACAAATCTTATAATTAGTTGCGCTAAAAAGGTATATTCTGGCGTGGTAAACATTACCTTGCCAATACCCACTGATTGAATTTAAATATTGATGATCCATACCTGCTGATGAAGGCAATGTTTGGTTTGTTGGTGCAGGTGAAAAGTGATATTGCTCAAAGTCTATGCCACCTGGATCACCATCTGGAATTATATCCACAGTGGCTTGATCATTAACAACAACGTTAAGTTTAGAACCATTAATTTGCGCAGTTGATGCATATGACGCCATAGGAATGATTGTGATACATAGACAACGCAATAACATTAACAGAAAATTTTTCATTTTTATCCTCTTAATTTGCTATGGTTAAAGTCACGTTTTGTCCCGCTGTTTGCAAGCTACACGTAATAGGTTTTGAACCCGGCGTGTAGGGAATATTTTTTATGAATTCAGCAGAGATAAGCTTGGATGTGTCAGAATTCAAATCTAATTTAAGTTCGCAAAAAGTTGATTCTTCGCTCCAGTTACCATAAAAAATATCAACAACAGTTTCACTGACTAGCTGGTCTTGCAATGATGGGCCGTCGTTTACACCATGTAAAAATGTCCATATGCTGTCATTTGGTAGCAAGCCACCAGTAAACGGCGCATTAGGATCAAACATATTAGGATTTCCACCAAAAAAACTGACGCCGTCAGTAGGGCCAGAAATTTGTGTATTAATAGTCAATTTAACTTCTGGCAGCACTTTTCCCTGAGCGAATGCAAAACTTGGTAATAATAAAAATAAAGCTATAGCTGTAGTCACAAACCTCATAATCTAATCCTCTCTTTTATCACTAATTACTTTTATCAACCTTTTCTGTTTCTTGCGCAGCCTTCACTTGATTGCCAACAATAAATGAATCTCGAATTTGACTCATAAAATCATTAACACTGCTTGGTGAATGCGGCATTAAAATAGTATTTGAATTACCGGACGCACCCAATTCTTTAATCGTGTCAAAATATTGCGTCAATAAAACAATACTCATCACATCAATTTCACTGGCACTTTGTATCGATTGTTGAAAGGCAGCGATAGATTCACGCAAGCCATTAATAATAGCGCTACGTTGATTTGCTAACCCTTTACCTTGCAATGCAGTACTTTCTGCATCCGCTTCTGCTTTTTTCACTTTTAATATTTTTTCTGCTTCACCGCGTTCTTGTGCAGCAACACGTAAACGTTGTGCTTCATTAATTTCATTCATCGCTGCTTTTACTTTTGCATCAGGGTCAATGTCCGTTACCAATGTATTCACAATGCCGTAACCAAAATTCGCCATGATTTCGCTTAATTCTGTTTTGACGCAATCAGCAATTTCTTCTTTTTTCTCAAACACATCATCTAAAAGCATTTTAGGCACGCGTGCGCGAACAGAGTCAAAAATAAAAGAACGGATTTGTTGATTAGGATCTTCTAATTTATAATGCGCTTCGAAAATTTTATCTTGCAACACTTGAAATTGCGCTGAAACTGCAATTTTGACAAACACGTTATCTTTTGTTTTCGTCTCAACAACAACATCTAATTGCTGTATTCGCATATTAATGCGCGCGGCAACACTTTCAATGAGTGGCAATTTAATATGTAAACCAGGGCTTGATGCACGTGAATATTTTCCAAATCGTTCAATAATCGCTATCGTTTGTTGTTGAACGGTGAAAAAAAGCGTGAAAATAAAAAGAAGAAAAAACATCAAAAGAAAAGAAATAAATATTAACATTGGGTTTGCCCTGTTTAAATTAATGTGTTCAAAATTCTATCAACTTAAAAAATAAGTACAACCAATTTATCTGTCCATTTCAGACTGTGTTTTTCAAGCAATTGAATTACGAGAAGAATTTCTTAAGAATTATTCCTTAAGGGGAAATTAATTTTATTTTTTGAACAAGTTGCGTTGATAATCTTGTATGCGGTGTATATTATTCGAACAAATTCACGCTATTCTCAATGTTACTTAACAGCTGATTGAGTGAATGGAAGCGGAAGCGCCAGCGGCCGCGTGACTTGAATAAACAGTATTGATTGTTCAAGTCACGCGGCCGCTGGCGCTTCCGCTTCCACTCATATCTCCGATACTTTTTGTAAAGTTGAAAATATCATTAATTCATTGCGAGAAAATATTATGCGAAATCAATCATCATTACTGGAAAATAACAAAAATGAAATTTTTCAAAAAAAATCTGATATGCTGTTTTTCCACGGTGCTAGTATTATTGAATTTGCACCGCTAAAATTTTAGTTGCGAAAAATCAGTTTGCTAATACTGCATTAACAGGTTCTTCTGTTGAACACGCAGAGCCTGTGCATTCGCATTGAAGCCCATAACCACTATCGTAATAAAATGGTGCTCCGGAAAATTTAAAAGACGCTAATGGCGAATTGTGTGACTATGAAGTCATTGCTGGACCAGATGCTAATGGGCCTAATGCATATGAAGATATACAAAAATTCTTTAAACGCCCATCTGTTCTTAACGCAATGAAGAAACGTCAATAAATTCATGAGGAAAAAAGGAAAGCATTGCAAACATAAAATATTTGCAATGCTATTTATAATTATTACATATTGAATTTATAACTTAAGCCGGTGTAACCCGTGTAAGTTGAATTTGAGCCATCTAATGCAGTAATACCCTGTAACGATAAGGCAACATTTTTCGTTAGATTATAGGCAGCACCTAAACCAACTTCAGGACGATATGTGCTTGTTGTGCCGTTATAATCACTCCTATTGAGGTAGTAAACACCTGTTGTAATCGCTGTACTAGCAGTATGAAAATACATAGCGCCTGCCTTTGCAAACAAACTGAATTTATTGTTTATTGGTAAAATACCTTTTACCAATAAATCAATACCATAAATTTTTGTTGTTTCGGATATATTGCCCCCGGATGAATTGAAAGTGAATTTCAAATTCGGAAATTGTGTGTATCCCGTTTCAAGCGCAATATATTTATTAAATTGATAGCCTAAATTTCCATTCCACGCAAAACCAGTATTACTTAAACCCGGTTCTGAATCACCGACTTTGGAATAACCGAGATTACCGCTAATAAAAATTCCTTTCGCTGTGTTGTTTGAAAATGATTGATTTGAAGCAGCCATGCTATTGGTGAATACGGCAGCCATGCCAATTGTTGTCAACGCTATTGCACCGACTAAACTTACAACTGCTTTTTTCATTTGAATTACCCCATTTAGTTTTAAATAACATGATAGATCACGTCGATTTGAAGTCTATAGGCATTTTATTTAGTGTCAATTCAAATACGCGTTACGATACTTTTTTGCTTTTTTAAAGGTGTTTTTATGATTTTTGTATTTTCCAATGTACGTTTCGTCTGGATATTTTTCGTTATACATTACCTGTACAGAAAATATACTTTATTTTTCTTTAATTAAGATTACACTTCTAAGAATTCAATTTAATTTTTTAAGAGGCGCTGACAATCATGAAAAAATTATTAGTTTGTTTATCTGCAGTGACATTCATGCTTTGCGCAAGTTCTTATGCAAAAAATATTAATCAACAATCTAGTGGTAACGTATTTTCTGTTACAGCATCATCTACTGCGAGTATTATTGACTATCCAACAAATCAGATGTTTGCTTTATTACCACTCTCTGAACAGCAGTACATTGACCTTTTTTCAATTTCTGCTACTCCAGTAACAAAACCATTTATTCCTAATGAAAAATCAGACCGAGTATTCTTGCGTATGGGTGACAACACCGGTTGGATTTTTAATTTAAAATGCCGGAAGTTAACATTGGATGACGCCGCAGGATCTCAGGCAACAATCACATACTCTGGCAGTATCGATAAAGCTGGAGGCGGTGCTGGAATAATTTGCGCATGCTCAGGCCCTGCTTGTTCAACACAAGAACCTGTTCCTGCAAAATTAATCTCCAAAGAAAAAATCTAGGTTTTAGTAACAAATTAAGCAATCACCTTACTTAAGCAATGTTTTTGACGCCCGTGACTACCTCCTTGAAAAAGGGGGTTGGTTTTGTGACGCGATAGTTTGTTGGTTATTTAAATAAATTGCAGCGTCTATGCCTGTGCTCAATCTGTCAAATAATGCCTTAATGCTTCGATATTATCACTCGAAAATCAATTAGAGATAATAATCGTTTGATCCTTCGGTAAAATTTGATAAGGCGCTGACGCAACTGAACTTGCTTTCTTGCCATTTCTTGATTGAATCCACATATTCACTTTGCCGTTATTAACGACGGCTTTAATAGCATATTGTTGTCCTGCTGCAAGCGTTGCTGTAACGGTACCGGTTGCGCCATAAGGACCAGAAGAAGAAAAGCCCTGATTAAACTGGCTAGTGATTGTAAAATGATGCAGTTGATTTGGCGTGACTGGAATTTTATAGCTGGAATAGCCGTCGGAAAAAAACGGGTATGAAATCGATTTATTATCAAGAGAGATAACGTGAGCATTGATCCAATCTGCTGATAAAAAACTGCCTTTCCTCAAAGAATATCCCTTAACGGTTGTTCCCTGAGTAGTGGTCGTGTTAGGAGTTTTATATAGGAGTTTTATACATGTCAGGGGAAGCACAGCCTCCAAGAAAACTCACAGCAACAACCATAGATGAAAACTTGATGAATCCCTTCATATAAAAACTCCTGGTTAATTCAACACAAAAAACTTGTCAATCAATCTTCAACAGCCATTATTTTTGACCAAGTGCGTTCATTGTTACTGTGTAATCATAAAATGAAGGTTGATGTCCTGGTGGAGGTAATGGATGTGAACTTTTAACGACAAGCGCATAACCACTGTTGCTTATGGGATTGTAAATTGTTGCGCTAAGTGCTCCTGGTAGATTTGGAACCGTCCATACGCGTAGTGTCATCGATCCAACCTGTGTGGTCGTGTTGGGTAAAACAAATTTACACTTCAGAAATGTACTTTGAAAATGACTCGTAATGCCGCCCCACCAAGATACTGTTGGGGTGCTGGTAATGAACATAGGTGATCCGGTTCCGCCGTCCACTCCTGTACAGTCCATGTTGACACCGCCAGAAACATTGCTCGATAGTGATATCCAGTGTAAAGGGGCTGCAACCGCAGATAGAGTTGCAAAAGATAAAACTAAAGTTAAGCCTGCTGATAAAAATTTTTTCATTACTACCTCAATCTCGGGGTTGATTAAATTATACGCATAAGTCAGCGGCAATTACTTCGAAAACTCCGAAGTCAAGGCCTCAATATCCGCCAAGTGAACATTTTCTCGAATCAATGCTAATTTCCATTGATTATTTTCCAATTCGAATTTCCATAATTGTTTATAATGTATTGCAAGACCAGGATGACCTTCAACAACAGACTCATCTTCGCGATTAATTTCGAAATCCGTTTTTGAAAAATACATATATACCCACAAAACATCATCAATATCACTTTCATTTTTTTGCACACTCACCACAGAAAAAGAGTGTAATTTAACGTGTTTAATCACTTCTTTAATATTTTGATCATCCAAATTTTGCAGCGTTAATTCATAATGCGCAAACAAATGTTGCGTCATAATATCACTTAACAAAGCGGGTTTATCTTGTTGACATGCTGTCTGCAAGGTTTGGAAAACAGTTTTAACACGCAAATTAATATCGTGCAAATGCCAAATAGAGGATGTTTTTCCAAGTGTTTTAATTTGACGATCTGTTTTCACTGACTTGAAAAAAATAACATAGGTTGCATAAGTGGAATAAAGGAAAAGCAGCACACAAGCCAACGATATGGCACTAAAAAAAGGGGACTGAAATAACTGACTTAAAATGGATTGCATATGCCATATTCTCCGAAAATTTTGCCACTGAGCACGAATCAACCATTCTAGCAAAAATTAATTTACATATCTTCATTTTGTTTATTGAAAAATATGCCGATCCTTTCATATTTTCTTAAGGTTATTGTGTCATTATTTGATCAATTCGTTAGTACCAAACAAATCAATAGGTTAGAGGAAGAAACGATGAATACAACACCGGCAATCAATGAAGACAAAAAAACAATAGTAACAAAAAAAAGATTTCCATTCGCATTACAAATGTGGCTGTGGTTAGCGTTGTTTATCAACTTAGTCATACTTTTTAAAGATCCAAAGTTTTCAACTGGTGTTGATTCATTAATGCTGACACAAATTGGTTTTATTTTTTGTTTAATCGCATTGCGTTATTACCAAAAATGGGGTTTTTGGGGTCTTCTAATAATCTATGTAATATCATTACCGATTAATTACAGCGGTGGTGTAAATATTGACTATTTGTTATTGCCAATAGCGTGGATTCCAATCACTTATTTTATATTAAAAGTTTTGAAAATAGAGGAGAATAGTATTTGGAATCAATTAGGGCAGGCAAAAAATCAAAATCAGGCAAGCATCACGCACCCAAATATAACCAATAAAAAACCACTGCCGTATCAATATAAAATAATTGTATATTTAATTATTACTTTATCGATAATACTTAATATCACGCTATTTGTTCCGATGCATGATTTTCCATCATTTTCATTTATCCAGATAATTGGAGCGCATCCGTTACCAACTTGCATCGCGATCACACTATGGACTGCTATTTCTATCATCGGCGTAATCAGCAAAAAATCGTGGGGCATAATCAGTTTGGGTTTTATTCTGACAATAACCATGATTCTTTCTAGCATGCCAAGCGGGATAAGATTCATTTACGCGTTGATTCCTGCTATACCTTCTTTTGCAATCTATCTTTACTGCAGAATACGAAAAGTTGATTTAATGAAAAACTTAAAGTGAGTATTAATCTATGCAAAACAGTATGAATTTAATGTTTTTACATCAGGAGAAAAATAGAAATGAATAGAAATGAATAGAAATGAATAGAAAAAATAATATTGAAAACCCTCTTGCAATTAAAGCTACTTTATCACAAACATATAAAATGCTGCACGGAAGTAAATGGGCAATCTGGCTAACACTGTTTGCTGCAACTGGGCTGCAACTAATATTACATTTTTGGTAACTATTCAGCCAATCCCAGTCTAATTTAGCAACACATTTATAAAATCTGGCATTTTTCCCTGAAATAATAGATCTAAAGCATCTGTTATTTTAAGGTCGTGTTTTTGACATGTTAAAATATAACTTCGTATTCTGCAAAACATATAAGCACCTTCCATTGAGCGAAAACAGCCTGATATTTTTTGTTGTACCTTTGTCATCCGTAAATCATTTTCACCTGCGTTGTTTGTAAATGGCACAAGCGGGTCATGCATAAATCGCAGCGTGTCTTCTTTGAAATCTCGAAGTCGCTCAAGTAAATTTCTTGATTTTGATTTTTTTATTCTGCCTTTCCTTTTTTTGCCGTTAATTATTACTGGCTCAGACAAAGGACATTCTTTTTCGCCAGCTGCAATAATGTCATCGTATTTTTTTTCATACTCAATGCAAAGCGTTTTGGTTAATGCACCGACGTTTGTATTATTAACTGCGTCATTTATTTCACACAATAATGACTGCATGCTCGCAGCCCAGATTTGTTTACCTTCAACTGCTGCATATTCTAATTCTCTAATCAGGCATGATAACGCTAATTTATTTTGAAATATTAAACAAAAAACGTGTCAAGCGCTTTTTAATTTAAATTCGCTGAACAATTACGATCTTTTTATCTTTAGCGAAAATATTTTTTTACAAAAAAATCAGCTCATTTTTGTAGCGAATGGCAGATTACTATCAGTAATCAGCGGATAAACTTCCCTATTTTGCAGAAAATCATATCTTCCTGTCACACTTGCTTTCGTGTTAGCCATAACTCGACCTGGCAATGTGCAGCATTGAAGAAAATGCGGTAAACAAATGCAGAGCGCAACCAAACTGCAGTCGAAACCTTGGAAGGCTTCGGAACTGCGAGATTTTGGTACGTTAGCGTATTTTTCTAAAAACCATTCTGATAAATCTGCGCAATTTTGAGTACACACGTTGTAAGGATTTTCTTTTTGATATTGTTGACACTCTTGTGCAATTGTATGAATATTTCCGTAAATTGAAATTGTCATATAACTGCAAAATTTGAATATATCACATTTAATTTTTGCACGTTCAATTAAACCAACACAATATTCGTAATCTCTATATTCTGGATTTGAAGCTTTTCTTTTATTAATATCTGAGTCTAGTTTCGCAGGTTTTGTAATCGGATCATCTGATGAAATTGATGTGTCAATTGGAAAATAAAATGTTTCATCATTTATAGTTTGTTCTAAAATAAGGAGTATGTGGGAAGTCATTGCGCATGTATTTGTAAACTTTGCGATATGAACTGTTATATTACGACTCATACTCTTAACCCTCATTATTTTAATTGCAAACAGCTGTTGCAAGCTGCGTTAATTGCAAAGAAGATTGTCTAGTTGAAAACTGTTGTCTAAACCCAGGAACATCATTAATTAAACCGGAAAGCATCGTAATTAATGTGTGTAAATGACTTTCATCACGAATACTTTCATCTTTTGGTGTAAAGTAAGTTTTAGCTAATAGCGTAAGATCGCTTTTTATTCTTCTTATTGTCCAAGCACTGTCATGATTTTCTGCGCTAATTTCCTGTGAAATGGAATTTAACCCTCTGCAGAAATCATTGGCTGCTTTAACTTTAGAATTCACCACTCCTGGCACAATTTTTCTTGCAACATAAGATTCAAAAGCAGTTTTGAAAAAAAGAATGATGTCAGCAGGTGTTGCATTTTGATGAATAAAATTCTGATATACTTCTTGCGAAATATGTCGAGCAAAATATTCATAGGCTTGTTTAGGATGATTTGAATTATCGTGTGAGTCACGATTTACAATTAATTGTTCATAGTTAAATGGAAACCCAGCGTTTGGTTTTTGTAGACTTAAATCAGTCCGAAAACCAGGGGAAGGGATTGTTAAATAAGACTCGATTAATGCTTTTACATCACCCGCATTCATTTCTCTAATTCCGGTTTTTATATAGGCTTTAATTGTGTCAATTAATCCTTGTTTTTCAAAATCATCCAAGAAAATATAATGCAAATTTTCTGTTAATAATGTTGTTGCTTCACCTTGATCATCAACAAGTTTAATGAGTGATTCATTTTTTAAATTTTCCAAAACAGACATCATTCGCAATAAAGTTGAAGGGACGTCGCTCAAGCTTAATAACCCCAAGCGATAACATCCCTGATGATAACCAACGCCGCGAGAAGCAACTGAATTCAGCAGCATGAGTGCATCATCACGCGTTTTTTGCCTTGCTTGCATTACTTTTAAATTCATCGCATTAAATCTCGCATGCATTGCAACAGCGTCCGCCGTAGATTGATGCGTGATTACCATTTGACTACGAGGTCTATCAGGTCCGTGTGCAATTACAGCAGTAGAAATAGTCAAATCATTATCCAATAAATATTTTTCTAGATTATCGAAATGGATATCATCTAAAACAGCAGTATCACCGGTACATAAAATCAGTTCTTTTTGTGCTAGATTTTGCATCATGTATCCCATATACAATGAGTGACATGTATCATCCGCTAATGTTCGAGCGCTAGCATGTTTTGCGGGAAATGCACTAATTCTATATGTCGCTTTATTTCCATTTTCATCTGTTAATTTTATATCTGCATAATCATCCCAGCTTGCAAATTCAATTACATTTTTAAGATGAAAAGCTTCAGCATGTTTTTTATCTCCCACTGGAACAATAAAAAGTGTTCCGGGATTTTCTGCATAGGCTTCAGTTAAAGATTCACAGCACATATGATCGTGGTGATTATGCGTAATTAAAACAACATTGATTGCTGGATATTCATCAGTACCAAAAGCGGGATCAGTCTGTCTGTTGTAAGCGATACTGCCTGCAGTTGATATTATTTTTTCTTTAATGCTGCTGTTTCCAGTGAATGTGTGTTTATGTACTGGATCAGTATTAATGCACAATGGGACGCTGCCAGAAAGTGTAATTACCTCACTTGCATGACTGACATGTGAAACCACTGTGCCTTCTATTTGTTGACGCATAAATTTAACAGGGGATTGTATACGATAGTATTTTCCCTGAAAAACAACTGTTTTTTCATCCTCAGTCAGTTGAAGACCGTTGGCAATTTTTTTTCTAGCAGAGCGAAATAATTTTTGTTCCAATTCATGCGCTTTTACATCAGCAGGCTTGAAATAATCATCACGTTCTTGACCGCTATGCACACCAGGCAAACGTTGAGCAAGAAACTTGAATACATTTGTCGCATTGCTGAGTTGCGTTGCAGCACCAATTTTTTTATTTGCGTCTTGAAATGCCTTTTCATCTTGGTGGGGTTTCCCGTTAGGCGTGGCTTTTGGATGATAAAAGTATTGTGTTGCATTTTTCCCCGTTTCTTCTTTTTTAAAAACATAAGCCGCTCTAAATGTATTGGGAATGCTACCAACATTTATCTCCATCGTTACTTTAGTTTTTTGCAAAAGAAAGGGATTTGAAATAATAGGGATCGTTTGTAGCGCAGCTAGATCAGTTGATTCGGCAGTAATTCCAACAACACGGTTCAAAAAACCATTTAACCGAGACACTTGCGTTAAATAATATTGAAAATAAGGGTTGATGATTTCATCATTTTGGAAAGCTGACGTATTTTGAAGTATGTGTTTCGTTAATTCTGCGTCGATTTGACTTATCTTTTTTATTTTTTCTTGCAATTGTTTTATGTCTATTGGTGTTTGTCGCATTATCTGCATAATTATTTTAATTTGATTTGCAGTGAAAACAGCTAATTGTTCATAGGCGCTTGCTTCACTTGACGCTGGTAAATGGGCATTAATAGAATCTACAAGATCATTGAACGTTGTTGTAGACATTGGATGGATGAAGTTTTCTAGTGCTGTCTGTACCTGTCTCATATTATTCTCACTTTGTTAAATTTATCAAATGCCAAAATAAGGTTAGGGAATTACGTACATGCTCTGCGAATACCGACAGCATTATCCTGATGAGTAGGTTCGGATGCCAAGGTTAGTGCTTCCAGTGTGCATTTTTGTGGCTCACCACTATTATTCTGTAATCAATTTTGCTAAATCTAATCGTGTAAATTTATTTTCGTATTTTTTTAAAATAATTTCAGCAGCAGCTTTTCCAATAGCACTATCCACTGTATGGTAAAGTCGAGTGGCAACACATAATCCCATGGCCAACGCACCCACTAAATGTTGTTTTATTTTTTCTTTGCTGTGTGATTCTTCTAAATTCATAATTTTTTGCGTGGCATCAACTAATGCATCAAAAATTGTATACAGTTGATCAAGTCCAGCATCAAATTCTCTTTCTACAATCTTTGGTACCCCAATTTTTTTTAAAGCATTTTCAAAAAAATCAGCTTGCAAGCTGCCATCACTTAATTTCATCAGATTCTTTGCATAAGTAGCACTATTGGTGCCCAGTGCTTCTTTCAATGTGATAATTTGTTGAAAAGAATTTCGCACCGTTTGATATTCTGGTGCCTCAAGTGGTAATTGTTTGAGTATTTCTTTAAACAGTAATATGCAGTTATCAAGTGGTTGATTCATGAAAGGGATTGATAACACACTATTCCATTCACGATCCAGTATTTGCCATACTTGCTGATCTAAGGTATCAGTTTCTTTTTTAGCAAAAAAACGCACTATCCATTTCTCTCGATTGTTCGCCTACGCACGGCATTAAAAATACATGGTCCAATTTCTCTACTCATAAATTTGCCCTCAGTGATGAACTTTAAGCGGAAATTATAGTATGTATTTATTAACGTAGTATTAATAAATACAATTTTCTCAATTGCTTTGCGCAGGACAAATAATAATTTTGTTTAAGACTTCCTTAAGCCCAACCCTATATGATTTGTATACAAATAGGCATAATGAGGGTAATGCGAATGAGACAAAGTACCGCCGATGTTCAAGCTGCAACACCCAGCAATGACCTTCCCGTTGTGGAACGCATCTCCTGTCCTGTTTTGTTAACTGTATTTTTTGAACCCGTGATGTCAGTACCCTGCGGTCATCTTATCGAAGAAGATGCAAAAAATAAATTAGAAACGCCTGGTAAATGCCCATGCTGTAAAGAATCCGTGTTGACTTGGATGCCATGCCCAGCTGATTTTAAAGCTCTGTTACAAAAGGAATTCCAACAGGCACTTTCTCTCAAACTTGTATCATATAATGACATGCATTTTAATCCTGATCATTTTGCAAAGCTTGTAGCACAAAAGAGAACTGTTGACGATAAAGGAAAAGTGACGCAAGAAGAAGGATTAAAAACACCGACTGGTTTACGCTTTATTAC
>Ga0155553_127_pt1 | contig 25156 bp, 20 predicted proteins | sample RifCSPhighO2_12_FD_107210 | JGI IMG/M metagenome (GOLD analysis project Ga0155553, IMG submission 107210) | Gammaproteobacteria bacterium RIFCSPHIGHO2_12_FULL_38_11
CAACAGCAATTTTTTATTAAAAATAAAAGGGCTAAAGTCTCTGATAATTTTTTAAAACATTGGTCTGGACATGGGGGTCACTTTACACCGTACGTATTCGATATGTTGATATCCATCACTGCATGAGACCTCTTTAGCTCGCTCTAGCATTTTATCTACCTCGTTGAGATAAATATTGCTAAGTAACGGTGACAGGGGCCCGCCTTGTGGTACGCCACGTTTTCCGCTCGCTTTGAGAATGAGTTTCAGTAACTACATGATGTTTTCATCATTCACTCGTGCAGATATTTTGCTTAACAAAATATCGTGTCGCACGGTGTCGAAATATGATTTGAGATCAACATCGATCACTCGCGTCATATTTTTAATTGCTGCTACTGTTACCTTCTCTATCGCTGCTGCTGCAGTTTTCTTCGGACGATAACCATAAGATCCAGGTTGGAAATCCGCATCAAATATCGCTTCCAATATTAATTTGACTGCGCCTTGAACCACGCGGTCTCTAATACACGGGATACTTAAAACTCTGGATTTTCCGCCAGTTTTTGGTATCTCGTGTTTTCGATTCCTAAGTGGGTAATAAGTTTTGGATAATAAATCGTTCCGTATTGATTTTAGAAAATTATCTACACTTGCTGATTCAATTTCATCAAATGTCACACCGTCAATTCCTGGTGCGCCATTATTTTGTTTTGCCAGCTTGTACGATGCATGTAATATTTCTAATTTACAAACGTGTACGTAAATACCCCAAAACCGCCAAGATTTATCAGCCTTCGCTTTGATATATATCTTCCTTCTCAGGTCTTGTAATTACAAAAATGGGTGGATGTCGCAATTCGAGCTATCAAAACTTGTTGGTGACCTCCTTGGCTATAATACATCACCAATTTTTACCCAGAATCTCGGTTACTATGTGAATGGCAATAGATTAGATGGGGCGGATGGATATAGACACCTTTCTCCTGGTTGACCTACATTCTTTTTTAAAATACGATGTGCACTTCTGGGAATTATACCATCCTCTTTTTGGTTTGTGTTGATGCTCCATCAACAAACTGCATCTCGGTACATTTCAGGAGTAATATTTGTCTTCGGTAATTTATGAATTATCCTGTTATTTCATTCTGACTTTTATACAATTTTTTCAGTTTGCATTTTATATTAACCCTCAGTAAATAAAGCATTACAAACTCAAAAGAGACCTGTTAAACACTTTGAAAAATCGGGTTCATCAAAGCAACATTTTAACTTTAATTTACTAATTAAAAAACTTTTTTATAAAAATATTCCCATGTTTTTATGAAATTTCTTTTATCCTTATTCTCGTGCACACAAAGACCTGAAGAAAATGTATTTCCAGTCAATACATTTTGAGTTCCAGGACGTGAAGGAATCATGAGGCGCATAATATTATTTTTCTTCAAATTTGCACTAATCCAGACATCATCTTCAAAAAAAGCCTCAGGACAATCAGCTGAATAGTTAAAAATCTCAGGGGTAAAAAAACGTGGTTTTACCAGATATCCCTGATATCCCAGCATAACATCTATCTCTTTTAATTTATTAGAGTGAGTATATTCTTGACGTCCAGAATTGCTCATAACAACAGCAGCTATTGTGATAGCATCTTGCGGATATTGATTAGAATAATTAACTAGATCTTCTATTAACGTTTTTGGATAAATTCGATCGTCATCAATAACAATGATTTTGGTATCAGGATAATTTTGAAATTTTTCTAAATATGGCAATAATTTGGTTGATGGTCCCCAATCTTTTTCAATAAATTCAATTTGAATCAATGGATTGTCTTTTAAAAAATTAGGGATATTAACAATAAAATTATTTTGAAATCGGTGATAATTTTTTGGTAGCCAAAGGAAAATTTTTGAGGGTAATTGTGTTTGTAATAATAGTGAATTAATTGTTGGCCACATTTTATGTATTCTACCTGGCGTTGTAGTAAAGGAAATAATCACGTCGTTTAAGATTTTTTCTTTATTAACGTAAGGTGTTCTTTTACTATAACACCTTAAAACATGCATCCAAAAATTTAAAAACATACGCATCTCTATAATAATTTTCTGTAAACTGCTAATGTTTGCTCAATACATTTTTGTGCTGTAAAAAAATGAGCCCTTATTTTACCTTTTTCAACATATTGTTGCGATAGATTTGTATTCATTAATAAAGTTTTTATAGCGTCAGTGATATGATCAACATTGTAAGGATCTACCAAGTAGGCTGCATCACCTGCAATTTCAGCCATTGCACCATAGTTGGAAGTGATTACAGGTGTTTCGGATGCGAAAGCTTCTACAATAGGATATCCAAACCCTTCTGCTAATGAAGGAAATATAAAAACTGTTGCGCTTTGATATAAAATTTGTAATTCCTCAACTGTAACATAGTCGAGCCATTTTCCTTGTTTTTTTTGCTCTAAAATTTTTAGTTCGTTAACAATCCAATCACAGTTTAAACCACCAACATGCTGACCAACTACAACTAGTGGGTAAACTTGCCTTAATTCTAAGGGTAAGTTTTTATAGGCTTGAATAATTCTTTTTATATTTTTTCTTGCACGTAAGCTGCTAACAAAAAGCAAAAAATTAGCTGTTATCTGAAAATTTTTTAAAACGATTTTTTTTTGAATACGGGATGCTTTTTTAAACCACCATTCGGGAATGCCATTGTAAACAACATCAATTTTTTCTGGTTTAATATTCCAATATTCAACTAACTCAGGTACTACTGCCCGAGAAATAGCAATAACACGCTGTGCATACTGGGCTTGTTTTTTCATAAGCCAGCAATCTATTTTTTTAATAGGGGAATCAAAGCACCGGTGCTTTAATAGCAGTGCATCATGTAGTGTACTAACCACAGGAATTTTTTTTAATTTTGGAACCGAATAATCGGTAGAATGGTAAAGTGAAATTTTATTTTCAATCATTTTTTCCCGGTATGGAAAAAATAATGAGCCAATGATTTCGATGTAGCCAGGATAAGTAAAAGCAATCCCACCCGGTAATATCGGATTTTTAATTTTATTTTTTTTAAATAACGGGGTATAAGTAACAGGGATTACTTCACAAGATAGTTTTTTTAAACCCTCCAATAAGGTTTTTGTGTATATACCTATCCCATCTAACCGGTTAGAACGATTTTGGTCACTCAACACTGCGGCACTGATACCAATTTGTATTGATTGCGTCATAGACAACCCTTATTTAGATATTTTCATTATAATCTAAAACCCATTTTTTAGAAAAATAGTTTCTTTAAATGCGCTGTAATACTTTTCATTTAGAGTTAAGTCATGCAAGCTGCCTCTCAAGTCTATTTTTAACGATTTTCAATATTGGCAATAATCGTTTTTTTTCTAACACGAAGGAATATATTATAAAAAATGTAAAATAACAGTAATAAGAATAAATAAAATTTTTATTAGTGAGGCATATTGCTATGATAATAAAAGCCACATAAGAAAAAAACATTGGCCAAATAATTCTAAATGGATAGTATAAAAAGGCAATATAGCACCTTAAGATAAAAAAAATAAAAAAGCCAAATGCATTTGCAATGGCCGCACCCTCAGCGCCAAAATATGGAATTAAAAAATAACATGCAATAATATTAATACCAACACTTAATAAAGAAATCGCGATATTCCAACACGTTTTTTCATATTTTAGTAATCCTGCTACTACAATTTCACTCAATATGAAGAAATATACGCCTAATAATAGCCAACCATATACACTGCCAGCCGCATAATACTCTTTTCCTAAAAATAAAATTAATACCGGCTTTAAAAGTAATAATAGTAGGAGAATAATAGTAAATGACCATAAAATCGTATGAAAAGTATCGTGAAATATTTTTTTTCCTCTAAAAGGACTTTCTACAAAGATTTTATTGCATTGAGGGATCCAGGCCGACATAAAAATGGATTTGCCAGTTTCAAGTATTGAGCTTAACGAAAATGCCGCGGTATAAATACCTAAAGCATAGTAGCTTGACCATCTTAACAATAAAAATTTATCTAAATTAAAAAACAGCCAATCCAATCCGGATGAAAAAATAAAGGGAAATCCATAAAAAATAAATCGCTTAATCTCAGTTATTTCGACGACAGAAAGAATTTTTTTTGGTGGTGTCCACACATTTTTGTAAATACATACCAATATAATCAGCGTGGTTGTCATCGCTATACATTGACTTGTGACTATGCTCAGTGCATTTTTTTCATGAAAAATCATAAAGGGAACAATACAAATTAAAAAGAGGAAGGGGGTTGATATTTCTCCAATAGAAAATAAGTATCCTTGCTGAAACATTTTAGGTATTAATGATGCAAAATTTAAAAGGATATTGATAATGACGCCAATGATTAATATAAGCCATGTTAATTCGGGAGAAAACCCAAACATCTTTGAAATTCCTTCTCGAAAAAAAAATAATAATAGTGCAACGATAGTAATGTTGATGCCAATGAACATTAAACATTGATATAACAATAACGGTGTTTGATTGATATATTTTGTTTCATAAAAATATCGTGCAAAAACTCGATCCATCCCTGGGCAACATATATAAAATAACCCGCCAATATACGACAGACATAGCATGCCTTTTCCGTATTCTGCAGGAGTATAAAAATGAGTCAATAAAAAAGTACTAGTGGTACTAAAAATACCTGATATTATACTCGCTTTCAAAAAGAGGGTTAAATTTTTTATCATAAATTTTAATATTATTGCAAAAATTATTTATCATTATGTGCGCCTATAATATTTAAAATATTTTAGACCATGTGAAGGTCGCTGAAAAACCTGATGATAAACTATTTATTCCGCTCAGGGCCGCTAAATAACCAATTTCAGAAACTAATGAACCAATATGATGTGGTAACACAACTGTTCTGCCAAATGATACCCAAATAAGATTTTGTTGTGCAAAGGGATAACCCGGTGTTCCAGCAATTCCCCAGTTTTGCGAGTTGGGTTGTAAAAAACGAATCATTGCGTCATCACTGTCGCCGCCATTTTCATTAAAAATGGCACCTAAGGTATAACCAATTCCTTCTGCACCCAATGACGTACTCAAAATATTGTTGTAATACGTGTAAGGATACTGCCCGCCATAGGTATTTGCAGGAGGTGTGGTGTATCCCGGGTCAATTCCCCACCAATAATAACGATACTCGATGTTGTATTCATACTCGATATATGTTCTCAAGCTTCCTGATTTGGTTTGAATTACTAAGCTGCTACCTAATAAAAAATCTGTGCGTGATGGGAAGGGGATGGCTCCTCCTTCGTGATCGCTAAATAATGTTTGTTCGTAAAGCGTAACTGGAACACGAAGTGCTGACAATAAACTCAACTTAGCGCCAATATCCCATTCTTCGCTACCGGGAACATTTGGGTCAGAAACATATTTTGCATCATCAGCATTCCTAAACGTCAGCACATTCTCAAGCATCGCCCAAGTCAACGGCCTCTGCTCCCCCGAAAAAAGCACATTTCTTGAAACATCAAACTGCAAGCTTTCTAATGGTCTAACAGAAATATTAGTAAACCAAAATAAAATATTATCCACACCTGTCGGATAAGGATAATACGACGGCCCGTCTTCCGAAACCACACTCGAGAACGACCACGGCCCAATCCAATGCAACCACTTTGTTTTAAACGCTTGTGCATTCATCCGCTGCAAGCCAATTGCTGGAAAAGGTTCTGCGTTTTGCGATAAAATCATCGCATCAGAATACCCAGGCCCCCACCAACGATTAAATTGATCAAAACCCAAGGCCCAATTGCCCCATAATAAATAAGCATATGAATTATCAATATGTGCATAAGGGCTGTAACTTTGATTGGGTGCGCTGTAATAACTGATATTTAAGCTATCTGCAAAGTGTTTCATTTGATAAGCAGCTGAAACACCGCTAGCAAAATCAGCATACGGTTGATATTGAAATGTGCGAAAAGGATTTAATCGATTGCTGGCCGATGCATACGCTGATGTTTGCACTTTATAGGGCTGGTAACTTTGTTGATATAAGGTAAGAATACGTTGATACGCATCTTGAACTGTTTTTGGTTCTGTCAGTAATTTTTCTTTTACGTCGGGCGATAATAATACAGGACCAATATTCACCCAAGCAATCGGCCATGTCATCACCGGTGCTTTAATTAAGCCAGCATCTGCCAATAAATCAACATCACTTTTAACCGCTAAATTTCCAGGTAAAAGCCAAGGCCCTGCAAGGGTAATACTAGAAAAAATCAAACCCAAGGTAAAAAGAAAATTCCTAAATTTACAATTCATACGCTAAGATCAATCCATTATTTTTCAAAGATCTTTTCATAATGCACTGAATTAAGCAAGCGGAATTTAAAACAAGCGCTCAAAATCCAATTGCTGAATTTCTAAATCTAAAATACTTTGACCTTCATCATCCGTTGTTTCTGATTTCACTACACCAAGCGCATATAATTTTGCACGTAACTTTCCTTGATCAGATTTCAGCGTCACCTTACAACTTACCAGACGTTTTGCAATGAGTTCTGCAATCGCTTTTTTTAATAAATCAAGTCCTGCATTTTTATTGCATGAAATCCAAACACGAACAGGCAATTTATTTTCATCGTAATCAATACGCGCTTCAGGTTCTGCTGATAAATCAATTTTATTCATGACCAATAATTGCGGAATGTCATCCGCACCAATTTCTTTTAATACCGTATTAACCGTCTCAATGGTTTCGGTAATATTTTCCGCATGTGAATCGACAACGTGTAATAATAAATCGGCTTGTCGTGTTTCTTCTAAAGTGGCTTTAAATGCGGCAATTAATTCATGCGGTAATTGACGCACAAAACCCACCGTGTCTGCCAACATGGTTTTTCCGATTGCCGGCAAATTAATATTACGGCAGGTTGTATCGAGGGTTGCAAATAAGCGATCGGCGACATAAACAGCACTTTCTGTTAATACATTAAATAAAGTGGACTTTCCAGCATTCGTATACCCAACCAGCGAAATCACGGGCATTTGTGTGCGCTGACGTGCACGCCTACCCTGCTCGCGTTGCTTACACACTTTATCTAACCGTTTTTTAACCAATTTAATGCGGTCAGCAATTAATCGATGATCCATTTCCAATTGTGTTTCACCAGGACCACCGCGAACACCAATGCCACCCTTTTGTCTTTCTAAATGCGTCCATCCACGAACCAGTCGAGAACTCATGTGTTCTAATTGCGCTAATTCAACTTGTAATTTACCTTCAAAGGTTCGTGCACGCTGTGAAAAAATATCCAAAATTAATTCAGAACGATCATGCACACGACATTCAAATAATTTCTCTAAATTACGCGATTGTGCGGGGGATAATTTATGGTTAAATAAAACAATGTCAATGCGATTCGCTTTGATATTTTCTGCAATTTCGTTCGCTTTGCCTTCACCCAAGAAATATTTTGGTGAAGGTGAATCAAGCTTTCCAGTGATGGTATCCACAATTTTAGCGGATGCCGATTCCGCTAGGGATTTAAATTCCGCAAGGGCGTCGTCAAAATAATCGTGATGATCGCTTTGGTATACACGCATTTGGACGAGCAGCGTGCGTTCGCCGCCTTTTTCACGGTCGATAAAGAATTCTTTGGTCATGATGCTAGTCCGCTAGAAAACAGATAAGGTAGAATAGCACAATGACAGTGGTGTAACATTATTTAGATTTTTTTTGAACACGATACTTAAATTTAACAACTGCCAAATGAATTATCCATAAAACAATATTCAGCACACTATTCTTTATTTTCTAAAAAGGCAATACCGTGTTTTTCGCAAGGTTTTACGTTCGATAAAGAATTTTTTAGGAATGGCAATGGCGTAAAGATTTATTCAGCGTGTTGCAAAACCTTCAGCCAGGTTATAAAACATTCAGTACGGCATGGATCGGTTATAAAACAATCAAGATTAATGGTTTTTATTTTATACGCAATTCAACTTGCTCAACATTTGCTTGAGTCGGTAAAACAGGGGCATGTTGCGCTGCTATTTGTCTTTCTTTGCCATACTTAAAACGCGCTAGAAAGTAAGGAAGTTTATTCAAATCTTTATCTTCAAAACTATTAGCAACAAAATAAGAAGATTTAGAACTGAGAAAAGCAGCGATAGCTAAAAAAACAATAAACATACCCGCTGCTATCTCTAATAAAAGTCTCAAATGAGTAGATTCCACTACTGAAACCGAAATAGGATTTGAATTTTGCAACGTAAAATTAAGCATATTCAACACCGCATCTCCAGAGTCAAAAATAATAGGATTAAGCTTTGCAGAAACAGGCGCCGAAGCGTTCGAATAAAGTGTTTTATTAATAACAGATGCTGGATTGGTGCAGGCATCTATTATTTTTTCACCTAGCGCTGAATAAGCCTCATTCCATGCATTCCAAAAACTATCATCGCAAAAATCACTTGAACAGTTACGAAAAAATGACCGTGTAAAAGCTTGAATTGCCCAAAGTGCAGCAGCATAGCCTAAGAAAAGCGACCCGCAATTCCAATTAACGGCATCCCAGCCCCAATCTTCTCTTTCATTTACAGTCAACCCTAAAAGTTTTTCACAAGATGCCAAACAAACGCCATTAACAGCAGCGAAATTGAAACTAATTGGATCAAGAACAGCCGTGCCATTAAAACCCATAGCGATAGTTTGATTCACCACAGTCTTGTTTGAAGAAAGAAAGTACAGTGTCACTAACAATCCTGCTAGCGCTACCAATGAGAAAATCATACGTCTATTTAGAAAAAATTGACTAACACGGGCATTTATTAATTTTTGAAAAATTTCATTATTTTTATGTGTCCTCAATGAATCTAGCACTTGACCATTTAATGCGGGTGGCGTTAATAAACGCATAATATCAGCATCACAGGCAACAACTGGATTTTGGACTACACGAATAAACAATTTATCTTGTCCAGGAAAAATTCGCGGCACTTCATTAAAAAGCGCGGCATCTCTATAAGCGCTTTGTAATGATTTCATCAATCCAAGAAGTTGTTTCTCTTTTAAATAATCATAGCACTGAAATGCAACACAGCCAGCTAATATATCATTCGATTCTAAAAAAGAAAATATTACGATAAAAGTACCCCAATCAAATTTTCTATTTTCGTAACTTACCAATGACACTGACTCACGAGGCGCAGGTGTCAATTCCGTCCCTTCTTCCTGAATATTCAGTTTATAGGTTTCTCTGGGTGTTGGCTGTTCATTCACAACCACTTGCACAGGGTTCGGCAGAAGTCGCGTGCTCTCATTATGAAGTGGCAAGTGAACAACTTCATTGCTCTCTTTTCCAAAAAAACTACGTAAATATCGCATTTTCGTTCTCAGCAAGTAATGATTTTGAGTGAAACAATATAGATTTTTAGCTGAAAACACAATAAATTTGACTATGTTTTGATCAATTAATGGTTTGTTAAGGAATATGTACGAAATAACTCCTGCAAGTGGCGCTCCAGAGGGGTGTTAGATTAATCTTTTTTATCTCTATTTAACCTAATAGCCAAAACCTATCAATTGAATGAAAACAATCAATTTAATTTATCAACTGCATTTCGCTACGATTGTTTTATGTTTTTAAAAACGAGAGTAGAAAAATGAGAACATCAATTACACACAAAGAATTGCTAGGTACTGTACATCACGATTTAAAAGCGCGTTATCGTGAATTTTTTGAATCGAAGTTGGCAACCTCGCTTCTACAACAACTCAATTATTTTTTATCGGTAGAAAAAATAACGGCGTCTATTATTAACTTAATAAATAAAAATAAAACAAGCCTGTTAGAAACAATGACGCACAATAGTAAAATAATTGATGAACTCAGAGAACCTTATTTTGGTAGCCTTTATAAGGCAAATGAACTGCCTTCACCTGAACAAGTATTAAAAGACATGTTATTAATTTTAAATAATAAAAAAAGTGATCCTAACATTGTTATGCAGATACACTGCATTTTTAGCTATCGGATTTACAATACGCTTGGCATTAAAATTGAATTGTCAAAAAGTGAGTCGCTTAAAAATACTTTACTGCCCGATTCGCTTTTCAATTCAACTAATCGAAAGAGGGTTGAAAAAGAAGCAAAACCAACAAATCAATTGGGCTTTGCGCAAAATCCCGTTTTTTCAAAAATGATTGGTCAATCAGAAAAAATCCACTTTCGTGCGATTGATCGATTCCAACCACAAAATAGCAGCAATTTTTTTAAAGCAGCGGCTGAAAAAAATTCTCCCGTTATTTGTGGCGCCTCAGGACACACCAGCTCGCTTTTATTAGGCGCATCACTTTACGGTAATTTATCTTCAACAGAAGAATTAATGGAATATTCACTTGCGTGTTTTGCCTTTTTAGCGGCCGGTGGTAATCATAGTTTTCATGAAGTGATGGTGGTTGCCAATACGATTGGTGTGCATTATGAAGCTGGGAAATATTCAAACAGCATTCCATTGTCTGTGAAAACGACAGAAGTGTATCAGAATTTTTGTGCGCAGTTTCCGGAGTTTCTTGATGATGGTGCGCAACAAACATTGAAAATTGCTTAGGGACATGTACGACTTATTTCGTACCTGTTCCCTAGGTTAATACCCCATTCCCCAAAACCAGTACACGATCACAACGCTTAGCAAGCGCTTCATTGTGCGTCACAATCACAAAACTTGTTTGATGTTCACGATTTAATTTGAGCATTAAATTAAATACAATGTCTGCCGTATTATGATCTAAATTACCCGTTGGTTCATCCGCTAAAACACAAGATGGATTATTCACCAATGCGCGCGCAATCGCGATACGTTGACGTTCACCACCGGATAATTCGCCGATGCGATGATGCATTCTATTTTTCAAGCCCACTTGTGTAAGAATTTTTTCGGCTTTTTCATCAATTATTTTTTGGGGTAAATCAGCAATCATCAGCGGCATGCAAACATTTTCTAATGCTGAAAATTCGGGCAGCAAATGATGAAATTGGTAAATAAATCCTAAATTGTGATTGCGTAATTCGCAGCGCTCACGTTCCTTTAATTCCACAATTTTTTTGCCATTGATTAAAACAAAGCCATTCGTAGGTTTATCAAGCCCACCCATTAATTGTAACAATGTGGATTTTCCCGCACCGGACGCACCGATAATGGCAACCGTTTCGGAAGGCATAATGGATAAATTAATATTATCAAAAACGTTAACGCATAATTCACCGTCATGATACGTTTTACCGAGCGCGTGACATTGAATGACAGGATTACTCATATCGCAATGCCTCCGCGGGCTCTGTTCGAAACGCAATAATCGCTGGATAAATCGTTGCCAATAAACTAAATCCAAATGACGCTAAGCATACCGCAATCACATCACTCACTTTGATTTGCGATGGCACAAAATTAATAAAATAAACATCTGAACGCACAAACTGCACATGAAATAAATGTTGAATTTCATTGGCAATTGCAGTGACGTTCGATGCTAACAATAGACCTAAAATTAATCCCAAGGCCGTTCCCATCAATCCAATCACCGCCCCCTGAATAATAAAAGCCATCATAATGGTTTTAGGTCTTGCGCCCAAAGTGCGTAAAATAGCAATATCAGCACGCTTATCATTCACCGCCATCACCAAGGTTGACACCAAATTAAAGGCAGCAACAGCCACAATTAATAATAAAATTACAAATAGCATGGTTTTTTCCATCGCGAGTGCTTGAAAAAAAGCGCCAAATTGAATCGTCCAATTACTGATTTCAAACCCAGGTGGTAGTAATGCTTGTAATTGATGCGTCACATGCGGCGCTTGAAATAAATTAGTTAACCGAAGATGAACACCACTTTGACGTTGACCCTGTAAATAAAGTGTTTCTGCATCCTGGATATTAATATACAGTAAACCCGTATCATACAAACCACCCGTAGTATGATAAATCCCGGTGATTGTAAATGTTTTATAGCGCGGAAAAACACCCACCAACGTTATTGTTGACTGAGGCGTTAACACGGTTATTTGATCGCCGATTTGTAAATTCATCGATTCTGCTAATGATTTTCCAATCAGGGCATTATATTTTCCAGGCTGCAATGAATTTAAATTACCTGCAATAATATGTTTTTCCAAATGGGAGACTGGCATTTCCAATGCCGGATTAATCCCCATCAAAGTGACGCCCGAAAATTTCGTGCCTTGCATGATCATCCCATTGCCGGTGACATAAGGGGCTGCTTGCGAAACCTCAGGTAATGTTTTAACGAGTTGAATTAATTTAGGCCATTGTGTTGCAATATTGTCGTTTGTGATCACCGTCACTGCCGGTGTAATGGCAAAAAATTTATCGCGAATTTGTTGATTAAATCCATTCATTACTGACAAAACAGTGATTAATACCATGACGCCCAATGCAATGCCGAGCAGGGAGGCTAATGAAATAAAAGAAATAAAATGATTACGCCGTTTTGCACGGGTATAACGCAAGCCGATGATCAGTGAGAGTGGTTTTTTCATGATTTTAATTTATCTATTTCATTTAATGGTAAATTCGTACAAGCGGCAATAATTGAAATATCCACCCCTTCTGTTAGTAATTTTTTTGCAATGTCATGCATAGTTTGTTCATGACCTTCAGCCAAACCTTTAACCAAACCTTTTTGAAAATAACCAGAAATCAAGGTTTTTTCTGTTCTGACTTGCTTCCAATATGATTCATACGCTTCCAATTCAGCATCGGAATAAGCCGCTTCTTCTGCTAATTCAAGCGCTTCTTTAATTTCAGGAACCGCCAACAGCTCAGGTGCTGCTCTTCTTGTATCCGAATCAATTTCTCGCATAAAGCGCAGCCATAAAATCCGTAATTTTTTATCAATACGCGATTCAACAGGAAATTTTAATATCTCAATAAAAACCAGTTGTAATTGATCAATAATTTCTTTTTCGGGCTTCATGACATTAACAAGCTGATAATGGTGGTACCAATGATCGGGATCAGGATCGAAGTTGGTGCCAATAAGTCCTAAACCATAGACAGGCTTTAAATAGGCGTAATCTTCCTTCTTTTTTAATTGCTTAACATAAGCATGGCCTGACTCAAACAATAAGCGTTGTCTAAAACTTTCAACCCAATCAATTTGCATCTCTACAATAAAAGTACGGCTGTGGTTGTCCGTACACTTTACGTCCGCAATACTGTATTTTAAACCCGGAATTTTAGGTACATTTTCACTGGGCAAATAAGAAAGCGTTACGATTTCTTGATCATCTGGCAAAGGTAATACCGCATTGAGAAAACTAACCAGTAAATGCGGGTGTTGGCAAAATATTTTCTTAAAAACAATATCGGCTTTCGGATCAAGATATTTTGACATGACAACGGAATCCATAATGACTAACTGTTGGCTAGAATAGCATTTTTTTCAAAAGATGGTCATGATATCGTGTCGACAATAAAGTGCAATACCGTGTTTTGTTAAACCTAGATTCGGCAGTTGAAACCGTCGCGAGGAAGCTTAAAGTAATGAAGATGCGTTGGCAACACTCGGCAATGTGGTTGATTCACATGGAGCAATCTACATTTTTAAAAATTACGCCTGTTTTCTTTTTTTGGATGTTCTGTATTTTCGCTCATGTGCAACATACAGAACAAGCAAATTTCGTATCATTTTTTGGTATTGCGTATGATGCTCTATTGCTAATTCTTTGAAAAAATCAAGGCTGTTTTTGGGTAATGATAATGTGATTTTTGCCGTCTCTTCTTTTCTAAGAACCAAATCTTCAGGTCGCGGTAAAAAATCTTCAATTACTGTTAACTTACCTATCGGCTCATCAGTGTATAGTCTTTTTCTTTTCTTCATAAATCTTTCTCCCGCTTCGCCAACGACCTGCGCCAATGATCCTAATAATATGTTTTCGATATGTAAATCGGACGGTCAATAGATCATAATCCACTTCGCCAATACAGTAAAAACGCTCTTCGTCTTGACTATGTTTTTCATCTACAGAAATTACACGATAAGGATCAAAAAATGCTTTCCGCGCATCAAAAAATGATACGCCATGCTTAGCTTGATTTATCGAATCTTTAACCTCATCCCATTCAAACATTTCCGAATTAATCATACCGCCTCGCCACAAACAAGTACATACATATTTCCATATTTTTTATATGGCATTTTGTTCGTATAAATTGTATGTCACTTTAACAGCTATGTAATATCCTGCAATACCGTGTTTCTAAAGATCGTTGCCATTTATTTTCCACTCGCTCACGCTCGGGACTATGACCCTAAAAAAAACTGGAATCATCCGCGATTACAATATATATTGTCGCTATTTTGTGACTTACCAACGAGGCCATCACCATGAAAAAATCCGAATTGCTAAATAAGCTTGTCGAACACATCGACATCACCTCCTTCGATGCGCGCCCTATTGTCAACGCCATGGACAAAATGTCCTTTAGTTCACGCGACCTCGCTAGAGCCACTGATATTTTTAATACTATGCTACAAGATAAATCCTGCTCGATTATTTTAACCATTGCTGGCTCCACTTCTGCAGGCGGATGCATGCAGTTGTATCATGACCTCGTGAAATACAATATGGTTGATGCCATTGTTGCAACGGGTGCCACGATTGTTGATATGGATTTCTTTGAGGCACTGGGACACAAACATTATCAAGCTGCTTCACAAACAGTTGATGACAATATTTTACGTGAATTGGCGATCGACCGAATTTACGACACATACATTGATGAAGAAGCACTACAAGATTGTGATAAAACATTGTTAAAAATTGCCAACAGTTTGGTACCACGTGCTTATAGTTCACGCGAATTTATTCGTGAAATGGGTAAGTTTCTAGCTGAAGGTGGCGCAAAAAAGAAAAATTCACTCGTGCAATTAGCATATGAAAAAAATGTCCCCATTTTCTGCCCTGCTTTCACTGATTCTTCTGCGGGTTTTGGTTTGGTAATGCATCAGGTACAAAATCCTAACAAACACATGGCAATCGACTCCATTAAAGATTTTCGTGAATTAACAGAAGTAAAAATCAAAGCGGGCACAACAGGATTATTAATGATTGGTGGGGGTGTTCCGAAAAATTTTGCACAAGACACAGTGGTGTGCGCTGAAATGATTGGCGTTGGCGCAGAAATGCATAAATATGCAGTTCAAATTACAGTAGCTGACGTTCGTGATGGCGCATGTTCAAGCTCGACATTAAAAGAAGCTTGCTCATGGGGAAAAGTAGAAACGACCGATGAACAAATGGTGTTTGCAGAAGCAACAACGGTTCTACCTTTGTTGGCGAGTGATGCGTATCATCGTGGCTATTGGAAAACACGAGAAGCCCGTGAGTTTACCCATATTTTTGAAACGGTAACGGCATAAATCCCCCCCGATATCATTGCCGCGATTATTGTGAGTACTTTATTATGAAATGTTTACCTTGCGAAGAAGGTTTTTTAGGTTTAGAACCCGAAAATGCCGTTAATTATGCAACAGCCAAAGCGGTCATTATTCCTTTTGGGTTAGAGGCATCAGTGAGCTATGGCGGCGGCACATCAAAAGGGCCACAAGCGATGATTAACGCTTCGCATCAAGTAGAATTATTTGATGAACATTTTTGGTGTGAACCCTACAAACAAATTGGCATTGTCACTTTACCCGAGCCCGAAATTAACAAGGATATTGAAAAAGCAATTGATCAATTAGAAGCAATCGTACAACAGGTGGTGGATGATGAAAAATTTCCCATGACCTTTGGGGGTGAACATGCCATTACGCCCGGAACAATCCGACCTTTTGCAAAAAAATATTCTAATTTAGTGATGTTACATTTTGATGCCCATGCCGATTTACGTGATGGTTATCATGGCGTACATTATTCACATGCCTCCGCATTGCGTCGTTGCTTGGATCACGAACACATAGAATTGGTTTCACTGGGCATTCGTAATATTTCTGCTGAAGAAATTCCTTTTTTGGAAGCCAATCGTCACCGCATTCACATACATTGGGCGAAAGACAAAGCGCGTTGGAATTTAGAAGAAATATTAAAACCCTTACGTGATCGCCCTATTTATTTAACATTTGATATTGATGGGCTCGATGGCAGCTTGATGTCTGCAACAGGTACACCTGAACCCGGCGGCTTATTTTGGCAAGAAACCATTGATATTATCGAAGCTGCATCAAAGATTGGCAACATTGTAGGAGCCGATATTAATGAACTGGCGCCCAAACCCAATTTACATGCCTGTGATTTTTTAGCAGCAAAATTGGCGTATAAAATTTTAAGTTTTGCTTTTCTCAAATAAAGAAGCGTCCGGTGCAAAAATTAAAATAGCTTTGAATTAATATTTTCTTAATAGTAGTCTAGTAGAGTATTGTGTTTTTAAACCTACTAGAGAAATCATATGCGATCATTCACTGAAATCTTCAATCAGTTCAGTCAAGCAGCCATTGCAAAACTTCCTTTTGGCGAAGATTATCGACATGTCAATGCATTAAAATCCCTAATACAGCAACGTACAACCTTAAGTAAACAGCTTGAAAAATATTCTTCATCCGAAACGACAAAGCATGTTGCCGAAGTTTATAAGCACTTTTGCGAAGCCCAACAAGAATGGAACGAATCAATCGATGGTACAGATGAAGAACTGGCAGCAGTAGCCACTGCGGAAGATGCGCTTTTTTTAGTATGTAACAACTTGAATATAAACACTGAAGCTGCAGAAAAAGTGGCTAAACTAGAATATGAACTAGCCTGTGTAAAGAAAAAACTAGATATCGACATTATTCCCTTTTTTAATGCATTATTGTCCTCAAGTATAAATGCTATGACGTCATGGCAAAAAACTATTTTAGCGGATTATTCTAATCAAGAAAACGAACCCGCCCAGGACAGCTTTATTCGTTATATCAGTGCTTGCTCTGATCACTATTTACCAAAAGAATATTTAGAAGAACCCGGCCAACGATTTCCCAGTGCTGTTGACAATAATTATTATTTTGGATTCGCACATTTTCAAGCCTGCAAAAATAAATCTGCGTCCACAAACACGAAGGCTGGATTATTAGCCTCGCGCGCACCCAAAAAAATGGCACGTAAACCAGGCGAGTTAGTGGGAGAAACGCAAGATGACAAATCCTTGCAATCATTTCTTGAAATGCTATTTAACGCTAATGTCACGGCTATTCTTGCATTAGGCCCAACAGGAGATCGATTAAATTATAAATTAGTTTCATCTGGCAGATTTCAAACGAAATTTGATGAGGAAAATAAAGCAATATTGATTACCGATACCCTGGATCCTAAAAATCCCCCCTCCAGAAAAATTCATTTCTCACATTTCGATGTTCCTGATCAAAAACAGCTGGATCTTCCTACTGCCGAGTTAACTGAATTACTGCATGTCTATAAACATTATCAAGCAGGAATGGTATTAGTACATTGTGATTCTGGCGTAGGCCGAACAGGCCAAATAAGGCTGTTATTTGGCCTATTGGATTTACTCAGTGATCGATCACAGATGCAAATCGACATAGCGCTACTCATTGATGCATTGGTCAACGATCGAGAAACCGATTGCTCGATATTGGTTGAAGCATTATTTAAAGCTATGATTAAAACACTCAATGAATTACGCCAAACACGTTATTGCGTTGAAACAGAACCGCAGTTTTTAGGCTCATTGCCGCTCATGGTTTTATTAGTGGCGACTCAAAAAAATTGTTATTCAGCAGGTGAATTAAATAAGTTACGAAAATCATTGGGTATTAAGGAAATGCCAGAAAATAACGCGTTAGTTTCAAAACAAAAATTCTTTTCTGTACCCGCAAGAAGTTCAGATAAAGATCCACTACCCACACCACAGGATGATATACAAAGAAAAGCAACGCCGGTAAAACAACCAGCAAGACTTTTTTCTCGCGATATTAATAGATCCAATCATGCAGATCGACTACGGGGTGCGGTAGTAACCATAAGGCAATCAGATCAATTGGTAAGGGCGAGAAGCAGTTTGCTTCCTTCATCACTCCCCTTAATTCCCACAAGACCCAGGGTTGCTCCTCCATCAACAATCCAAGATGTAGGGGGATTATTTCCACAAATTCGAAGACGAATATCAGATCTGCCAAGGCCACCATCAGGAAATAATCAAACATCGTTTTCTAAAAGATAAGAAACATGTTTAATACAACTATTTCTTTGCTTATACACGCCATCACCCTCAAACAAATCTCGGTCTGTGAAAGCAAATGTAATATGTGGCATAAAATTATACGGATCAAAGTGGCTTGGGTCACCACCATTTCTTACATACGCATCAAAAATCTTTTTTCGAACTTTTATGAGATCAGGTGACGCCACAACCAAAAAATAGGTCTGTAATTGCTTATTGTTATCATAAGCATCACCTCGACCAATACAGATAACTTTAAAATGAGATCGCTGAATATGCGCCGATATTGCGATCTTATCTATTGCTCGAGGTGTTAAATAAGGTTTTAAAATAGTCTGATATTCTGGTGGGGTAATAACAGTTATATGTGAATCCGCTCTATTTTTTAACACCCATTCGGGGTGTTCGCTTTCAAATTTATTGCGTATTTCAGTTACGCCATTATTATCCACGTTCATTCCTAGCCAATAATCAGGACCATATACTGGATCATTGATATGCGAAACAAATGGTACATGATGATGAATATTCTCAGCATATAAAGGAGATGACGCTATTAAAAATAAAAATACAGATAAAATTATAAAACAACATACTCTCATTAAAATTTCTCCTGAAAAATTACTCGTTGTTCGCGGAGTTTACCGAAAATCTCTTTCTCAGGCAATTTTATCTCAGATTTTTATGAACCTCTGCACAATGATGAAATTATTTCAATGCAGTTCCCTACTTTTTCTCGTTCTGTGCATATGCAAAGTGGCAGAAATAAAGTTAAAGTAATGTACATGCAGATGCAAAAAACTTTTTAAATGTGATACATTTTCTAAAGAATTTATGGATATAAATCAATGAATATATTTTTATTAATGTTACCGCTTTTACTAATTGTTTTGACCGGCTACTGTAGCGCGAAATTTTCTTTGTTTTCTGAAGAAAGTAATACCTATTTCACAAAATTCGCGTTTTATATTGCAATGCCTTGTTTGTTATTTTTTGATTTTTCTAAAACACCCGTTTCACAGTCGATTAATGTGCCTTATATTTTAGCCTTTGTGTTATGTATGCTCATAACAGGCACCTTTATGTTCATCTTTACAAGCGTTTTTTTAAAAAAATCACTTGCTGAATCCGCCTTGAACATTATGGGTTCATCTCAAGTCAACACAGCTTATTTTGCTATCCCATTATTTATCCTAGTTTTTAATAATCCGACACCGGTTCTACCCATCCTGATTTTCCAAACAGTCATTTTAACAACGATTGTTTTATTGATAATAGAGCATGACTTAAAAGAAAAAAGCACTGAAAAACGTGGATATTACTTTGAAAAAATTAAAAGTGTTTTTTTGATTGTGCTAAAAAACCCTATCATTCTTGCGTGCATACTTGGCCTTCTATTTTCATTTTTCAACCTGCAAACGCCCATTGTTGTTAATAAATTTTTAGAATTAATCGGTGAAACTGCTGCACCTTTGGCATTGTTTGCATTGGGGCAATCACTTTTCTTTGACCTCAAAAAAATCGTTGGGAAGGAATTGATGGAGGTTGCCATCATTACTTTCATAAAATTATTAATTCTACCCACGCTGGCATTTTTTGTTGGAAAATATATATTTCATCTGGATCATTTTTGGCTGACATCGCTTATTCTTATGGCTGCGATGCCCTCTCCAAAAAATATGTTTATTTTTGCAGTGCGATATAAGCTCGATGTTAAAAAAGCCAGCACAGTGGTTGCACTATCGACATTATTATCGTTTGTTACATTGAATGTGTTGTTCATTTTATTGCATGCATCTATTTGAGATATTTTTGTTTTATCGAATTATCGGTTAGTAAATTAATTTGTTTTTTGCTCATGGTATATGATGAAAATAAACCGAATGTGACAGGACTTTCACCTGTAAGATTTGTTAGACTTCTCTTGGCGCACGAACAGCTACAATTAATGTTACAACTCAATTACAAGATCATTCACATCAATAATTTTTTCAGTCACATCACGTAATTTATTCACAATATTTTTTTCTGCCCATAATCCTACCCTGCCAGAACCATAGCTCACAAACATAGCAGCACCACTCACGACAACTGAAGTCGCAGCGCTGGCAACATCCACAACAGTATTGGCGGTCAGCCCCAAACCTGCCTGCACAACAAACGCTGCTGCATTAGCAGATAATCTCGCCGTTTTTTCAGAGCAGCCTGCTTTTTTCAATAAAGGATTTAATACAATCGTGATCGCAACACCTAAATAAGATCCTGTCATCATAATCAATAAAATATTAATCATCAATTTAAGACGCTGGCTATTTGATTCATTGATAAAATAAAATAAATGCAATAAATCGCCAATGGCTTCTGGTAATGCGGCATACGTTGCACCGGATATTGCTGCGTTTTTCATAATGCTGCAATAGTCTATCGTTGGTTCAACGAGCACAGTAGACCAGCGGGCATATTCTACTTTTTGTCCGACACAGTGCATTCCTTGCTGCATATCAGGCAAGGGTGTGCAGGCAAATGTTTCGCGCGATTGCTGCAACTCAGCCCATGATTCAAAGGTTGTTGGAAGCCTAGTGATGCGATACATCACGCCGTTATTATCATCGCAAAGTAACGCATCAATTCCTGCATTTTCACAAAACCAACCACCCGTGTTTTGCGGCGCGCTTTGCAAGAAAGGATGCTGCAAAACAGCACAGTCAGGGTCAGAATCCATCAAATGACTGCTATTGTGTGGCAATGCTGTTGGAGATAAACAAAATGCGCTTTGTTGACGATGTTCCTTTAATATTGCCATGGCATGACACACCACTTTCGAAGAAGGCAAAGTATTTAAAAATTGCATTACCGATAAATCATTAGCACTTTGATATGCGCCATGACGAATCAAGGTCACCAACATACTTTGCCGGTGATTTAAATCGGCAATAGCCATTGCTAAATCAAGAACGCTTTGTTTGTATCGATTAAAGACATTAAGCGAATCACGCATCACAGGCAACAGCGCAGCTAATGCTGCAAAATCAGAAAATTTAACCGCTAAATGCAAAGCGGTATTACCGTTTTTATTGGTCACTGCCAAATGATGTTTTCCTGATTTTAATAATGCAATTTCATGTTGATCGTCAAACCGATAGATATTATAAATTTCAACTGCTGAATAGGTTTTGGGTGTGTTTGTTGGAAAATGCTTTGTTTCTAGTGCGCGCAGCCAACCTAATGTGTTTTGTACTAACGGATAATGCACTTCGAGCATTTCTTCATCATGATTAATTTTAGCTTGTTTAGCATACTTTAAAATATATTTTTTAAATTCAGAAAACGATGTCGTTAACATGCTGTTTAATATTTGATGAATGTAATGACCCGATGGATTTTGTTGGTATTTCGAAATCGCCTGTATAATTTTTTCTTTATCGTACAAAGCAGTTAAGAATCGACTGAATTCTGAATGATATAATAATTCAGGAAATGCAAGCGAGACAATAGAAACCATTTTTTTGAAGGCAGCATCAACATAAAGTAACTGCTCGTTGAGTGGATCTGATGCATGACTGACTACTTTTTCAATCACAGCTTGATTGATCGCTTTGCGATGTTGCACTAGTTTAGTGTTGATGTTTTCCTGCAATAACACTGCGTTTTCGTCTATGATTCTTGCGGACATAACACTTACAGTAGGTTGTGAAAACGATAAGCCAGATGATTGCCAATCGCTTTGACCAAACTTATATTCTAACCATTTTCTTATTGCTAAAAAATGATCTTTATTTTGCGAAGCTTGGCAGGGTATATCATCAAACCCTTCTAGATACGTGCTGACGCAATTCAAATAATATGGACGCGTATTAGCAGCTCTATTTAGCTCAAAAGAAGCGACCACTGAATTTTTTAATGGTGAAAGATCAGAATAGTGTATCTGGAATTGATACGTTGCTACATTCTTATTACGAGAACTTTCTTTTAAAGTATAAAAGATCGTGCCCATACTCAAAAATTCTGCCTGTTGCAACAGCTTGAAAGTGTTGCTCTCTGCAGGGGTTTGGTTTGGAAAATCTATAAAATATCTACCTTCTGTTGGACAACCAGTTTGAACAGAGAAAGACATAACATAAGGATAATAAATCCCAAAGTTTATCCGCTCACTAATGGTATGAAACGGTTCATTTTTCCATGAGGATGTGCCACCTATTAAATTTTCAAATAAATCAAAAGGCAATTGCACTTCGCTTTTTCTTGTTATTGCTTGTTGAATTAAAAAATCAGCGTCCTCAGTTGCAGCACTGGCAATTTTTTTTGATATGCGATCAATTGCAGGGAACATATCACTGCAGTCACTGTATCGATTGCTCGCCACGCCTGCATCTATGTACCAGCCAAATCCACCACTCTCACCATCACAATGCGCAGAACCTATTTTTCCACGATTATTATCAATAACCTCTACCCAATCACCCCGGAAAGCGGCACGCCTGTTATATTTGCAAGTCCAAACTTCTGTACAATCGATTATCTCGTAATAATAGCGATTATTTTTTGTTATTTTGCGTGCGTAGGTTTTTAGAAAATCATTTTGGTCTAAAAAAAACGATGGTAGTTTATGCGATGAATCAGCAATGAGTTTTTTCGCACCACGCAAAACCGTTAGTTCCTCATCATATGCCGCAATAACCCGCTTAACAATATTGTCTTTTATGTAATCATTAACCGTTTGCGATAAGCTGCCAATAGCATTTTTAACAGCATGTTCATAATCCCATAATAATCTTTCAAAAAAAGGCGTATTTATTTTTATTTCAGTAATAAAATTTAAAAATGCCGTTCCTTCAGCAGAAATACTACGCATTCTATCTCGAATAGCAAAATTTCCAGAAAAATCAGGCAATAAATCAGGAAAGGTTAATAACAATAATGCCGCTTCTGACCACGCAAATACATGCACTAACGGCTGATCATAAGAAAGCCCCAATACCTCACGCATATATCCCACGAAAAAATTAATATTATTTTCAAAACCATAGGGTTTAGATAAAATAGATATTAATTGATTTTGCGTCGCAATATCGTCGCGATATTTTTCTGGCCGCACACCTGCAATCGTAGCGCCTTTTGCGTGAACTGTTGCCCACTGAATAACCGCTCCAAAATGCCTTCGAAACAGCTCTATTGCATCTGCTGTCTTCGGTTTTCCCCACGTGCTATAGTAATTTAACAGATCATCTTTTACTTTTTCATAATCAAGACCAAACGCTTCGCGCACTTGGGCCTGTTGACGATGATCCATTGCATGCAAATAGCGCGTTTGATAATAAAGATCATAATGCATATTCGCTATTTCTTTTCGTGATTCATGAATTTCATTCATTAAAATAGTCGTGCTATTAACCATTATTTCCGCTAATTTGACTTGGCTATCACTGATACTATTTAAACCCTTCACCACCTCAGTCGCAAAACCAACTATAAACTGCGTTAAATGTGTTACCTGATCACTCACTTTGTCGATCTTCACACTGATCTTTTGAACTTCGCGTGTTACATGTTCCCGTGTTTCACGGCTTTCGCGCGTTATATGTTCCCGTGTTTTTTGTCCTTCATTCGATATATGCTGCATGGTTTCGGCATGCATCTCACGCTGTTCATTTCTTAAATTTTCCATGGCATTCATCAATTGCGAATGTGACTGCGCCATTGCACGCGCCTGTTGCGCGACTGCGTCTCTGCCACTGAGTTGATTTAAATCCGCTAAATGCTGGCCTTGTGCGATAGTAGAAAAATAATCCTCTGGATTATTATGTTGATGTTGAAAATGCTGCTTTAATTCTTCTTGAGTGCGCCTAAATTCTTCTGCTGATATCTTAGGATCATTTAATTTATCAAATAATTTTTGCGTGTTTTTAAGATCATCTGCGCCATTTTCTGCATGACGATTTAAGTTTTGCGCATTTAATGCTGTGAGTGTTTGTAAATCATCTGCATCTTCTGGAATTGAATTGGCTGTTCTTCTTTCTTGAAAATCAGCCTCTGCCTTTTTGTATATATCAGCAAGACGGCTTTCCATTTTATTTAATTCTTCTTGTTGTGCTGAATTAAATCCGCCTTCTTGTTTTTTTCTTAATAGATCAAAAATTTTATTGGCTGTTGCATGGTATTGCGTTTTTTCTTCAAGGCTCATGCTAATGGCAGCATTCACTTTTTCCCGATTAATGATATCGGAAGGCATGCCAAACTTTCTAACGAAATTTTCAATTTTTTTATTGACAGAAGGGGACGTCATTGTAGCAAATGTGCCCCACGCTGCCGCAACCAATGGATTCCGTGTTGCTATCATCTCGGCAAAACGTATTGCGCCTGTTAAACTTATAAACTCTGCCACATCTCCCGCAATAGGAGCAGCAATATCTACCATGCTCACAGCCAATTTTCTTGCTTCTCGATGCATTTTTTTCAAAAAATAATCGGCCTGTTCGGTAGACTGTATGCTAACTCGTAATCCATTTATCCAAACATATTCCACTGCTTGATTTAATTTTTGATTTTCTGGCGTTCTCATTGATCACCTGTTTAATTGTACAGTTTAAATCGTGCATTTTATGCGTGAAAATAATCACAGCCTTATAAGGCGCTACGAATAAAATCATTTACACTTGCAGTCGAATGTGGCATCAAAATTGTATTTGAATTTCCGGACGCACCTAATTCTTTAATTGTGTCAAAATATTGCGTTAATAAAACAATGCTCATCACATCAATTTCACTGGCGCTTTGCACAGATTGTTGAAAAGCAGCAATCGATTCACGTAATCCATTAATAATAAGGCTTCATAAATTTTATCGTGTAATACTTGGAATTGCGCCGAGACTGCAATTTTGACGAATACGTTATCTT